>Ga0193706_1000057_pt1 | contig 91754 bp, 73 predicted proteins | sample U3c1metaG_FD_160130 | JGI IMG/M metagenome (GOLD analysis project Ga0193706, IMG submission 160130) | Soil microbial communities from a riparian zone of the East river system, Colorado, United States - U3c1 | ecosystem: Environmental > Terrestrial > Soil > Riparian zone | place: USA: East River...
TTCACCATAATCCCTAGTTATCAGCCGCTGAGGCTGCCAGCCAAGAAGGTGCCCAAGAAGGTGCTGCCCAAGAAGGATAGAGTCGGCGGCGGGCGCGATGGCTTTAGGCTGAGGGATTAGCTGTTGCTGGCCAAGAAGGTGCCAGAGGATTCCATAAAGGGGCCTTGTTTTCGCCAGCAGGACGGGGCGGATTGAGCGGCTGAGGTCGCGTTTTTAGAGATTCGGCCACTATCTCTACCAGCGGGAGAGCATGAATCGGCCAAAGTTGGCTCGTTGCGAGCCTGATGCTTCGGGAAAACCCAACACCTGGATACACGGCCTCCGAGCAAGAGGACTGCGCAATTCGTAAGTCTGTGGAGAGATGGTCCTGGGGAGGACCTATCCCCCTACGAAGGGAAGAGCTGGCGGAAAGCTTCCGGCCGGGAAGGCCGCGCTGCGATCTCCCGCTTTCAGCTTCTCGGCGGCTTGCCGGAAGGCGGCGACGAACCAGGCGTAGCCTTCGTAGAGCTCCCGGCGCACGGTCTGGCTGATTGCGTGGAACAAGGGCGCGGGTGATTTCTTCAGATGCCGGGGACGATGGTGCGGATGTTGGCCCAGGATCGCCGCCACTCCCAGAGGCTCGGCGCCGGTCTCGGCTCTCCGGTTGGCGGCTTCGGTTTCGATCTGGCCGATCAAGCTGAGAATCCGTGTTCTCCGGGTGTCGGCGGAAAGATCCTTCCAGCAAGGGAGGGGAGAGAGAGTCACCGTCTCGCGGGTCGCATACTGGAGGCGGTCGAACTTCTCTCCTCGCTGGCGGGCGGCGTACTCCAGGGTCCGGCTGAACCAGTAACCCTCGATCGGCTCGCCTTCGGTCAGAGCTCGGGCGGAATGGAGGCCCGGCCACTCCCGAGGCCGGCCGACCAATCCCTCTTTGACCCCATGGCTGAGGACGTATTTCAGTCTCGCGATCTGCGCCCCTTCCTCCCCGCTGACGGGGATCGCCTGGTACCGCCGCGACCAGATCCCATCGCTCCAATCGACGAGCCGGCCCATCTCCCGCGCGAGGTTGGAGTTGAGGTAACGCATGAAGTTGGCCAGTTGGCGGACGTTGTCGACATCGAGCAGTAGGTGGTAGTGGGATGAGACAAATACAAACGCGCAGATCCGGACGTCGTACAATCTCTGGGCTCGTCCGAGGACGCCGGCGGTGATCTCGTTGACCTCCCGGCTGGGACGGAGGAGATGGCGGCCCTGCGCGGTCCGGCAGGTGACCTCGACCAGGGATCCGCCTTCGGGGATGAAGCGAAGTCTTCGGCTCATGCCCCAGATAAGACGTAAAATCGGTCCTCAATCTTCTTCGCCCTAGAACGGCTTGCGTTTGCGAGGGGGGTTTCAGGGTACTGGAGAACTTTAAGAAAGGCGCAGGTCGTGTTCCGAGCTCCTTTGGCACACTGCCTGGTTGGAATCGCCTGGCCCCCTGTATCGCCCCCTGTATCAGTGGGCCCCCTGTATCAGTGCCGTAGACGTGGATTGAGATCGAGCGCCTCCCTCGCAGGTTAGCTTCCCTTTTGACGACGCCTCCCGGGCATGACACCATGCCCCCGGCGACCATGGAGGATCGACCCTTGGCAGCTCGCCGCAAAGCAAAGCCCCGTCCGCTTCCGACGTTCGACCCGGTGCCCTCGGCCCAGTTTGGCCTTGAGATTCTCGACCGATCCAAGTCCCGCCGCGCGCTGATTGGACGAGTGGCGATGTGGTACTGGCTCGACGACGAGGCGGATCACGAGTACACCAAGGATGTTGACTTTGCCGTCCCCCAGGTCAGCATCCCCTCGATTCTCGAAGTCCTTCACCAAACCGACGCCGAGGTGTCACAGCTCACGATCGGCGGCGTCAATGCACGAATCTCGAAACAGGGAGTTCGGGCTGATTTCATCGATCGATCGAGTGAGGAATGGGGTAACCTGCAGCCCCTCTACCTCGACGCCATTCGCGCTGCCGAAGCGCAGGACGATCAGTTCGAAGGGATTCCCGTGGCCCCGCCCGAGCACCTCGTCGCTATGAAACTGGCGGCCGGCACGGATAAAGACGAGCGGGATGCCATCCGCCTCATCGCGAAAGTCAAGGATCTGGACGTCGAAGCGACGCGCGACCTCGTGCGAAAATTTCTCGGGCCCGGACTGCTCGGCAGACTCGAAGAGTGCCTCCGCCGCGCAGGACACCCGCGGGCCAGGCGGGCCTACAGTCTGGGTTCCTGAATCGTCCCCGCGGCGTAGGACAGCCTCTACCGCCAGAAGAGCTTGCGTTGCGAGCTGCCTTTGGGAGATCGATGACTCACCGACTTTTCGTTTACGGAACGCTCGCCCCGGGTCGGCCTAACGAACACGTCCTGGCGGATGTCCCGGGGGAGTGGGAGCCAGCGACTGTCACTGGCACGTTGCTGCCAGAAGGCTGGGGTGCGGCGGTGGGCTACCCAGGAATTGTCCTGGATGAGCACGGAGGCGAAGTCAAAGGTTTTCTCTTCAGCTCGGAGAGCCTGGCTGAGCACTGGGCCCGTCTCGATGAGTTCGAGGGTGAAGGCTATGAGCGCGTCCTGACTACGGTGAAGCTCAAGGACGGCACAGCCGTAGACGCCTACATTTACAGGCTCAGCGGAAATGGCTCGCCGGCTGACGGCAGATAACCAAGCATTCAAGCCAGGGGGGCGGTCACCAGGCGCTGGGCGGCCACCTGAGCGCCGTCCCCGCGCACCGCTGTGGCGATGGATCGAGCCCGGGCGGCCACCTCGGGGTGGAGGGACCGCTCGAGAGCGTCCGTCAGCGAGCCGGTGGCCGGTGTGCCGGGCGCATGCGCGGTTCCGATGCCGAGGTGGTGGATGCGTTGGGCCCAGTAGGGCTGGTCGTACATCTGGGGGATGACGACTTGGGGTGCGCCGGCCAGCGCGGCCGCGGTTGTCGTACCCGCGCCGCCGTGGTGGACGGCCGCCGCGACGCGCCGGAACAGCGCCTGCTGGTTGACCTCGCCGATCGCCAGGCAGTCGGGTTCGCTATCCACTACCGACAGGTCGGCCCACCCGCGGGACACGATCGCGCGGCGCCCGAGCGCGCGGGCCGATTGGATCATCATCCGGCTGAGGTCCCGCGGCGCGCGGATGCTGCCGAAGCCGAAGTAGACGGGCGGCTCACCCGCCTCGAGGAACGCCTCCAGTTCGGGGGACAGCGACCGCTCATCCGGCAGAATCCAGGCGCCGGTCTGAAACACGGCCGGGTCCGCGGGGCCGGGCCAGGGCGCCAACGCCGGGTCGGCGGCCAGCCAGGGGCGGCCGGTGAAGATGTGGCCGCGCACATCGCTGACCGGGGCCAGGCCGATGGATGCCCGATGGGCATTGAGCGCGGCGCCGAACGTGTCGTTGACGCGTTCCGCGTCCCGAGCCCAGAGCTCGCGGTTGTCGGCGGTTGCGGGCGCTGGCGTGTCTCCCAGCATGCCGAGTGGGATGGGCGCATGGTGTGGCGATGGCAGAACGGTCGGGCAGTAGGCGGCGAAGATGTACGGGATGCCCATCCTCTCCGCCACGGAGGGAGCGGCGATCTGGAGGGCTGTTGCTCCCACGATGATGTCGCAGCCCTGGGCCGCGGCCGCGATCGTCTCGAACTGGGTGGCGACCGTGGCTTCCACCATCTGGCGCCGGAGTTCGGGCGAGAGTGGCGCTGGCGGTGTGGCCGGTGGGCTGGCGGCCGTGAGCTTGCGCAACTCGGGTCCGATGGGAGTGACGGGGAGACCGAGGCCGTCGATCCAGTCGCGGAAGTCGGGCGGCACGCACAGGCGGACCTCCTGTCCGAGGGCCCTCAACTCCAGCGCCAGCGCCACCAGCGGCTGGACATCGCCCCGCGATCCGATCGTTGATAGCAGCACGCGCATCAGAGCTCTCCTTGGGTAAGGGCTTGTCGTTGGCCGTGAGCCGACCGCCCAGAGGCGCCAAGTCTGAACCGGTGCCGGGTCCTTGCCGCAAGTCCCCCGGTGGGCTTTATACTGAAATAGGTGATCCGACAGTACGTCTAAACGCGCGGCGATCACTGCGCGTACACTTCTTGAAATGCTTTGGATCTGGCCGGCCGGGCAGGCACCCGGACCTCACTCCGCCGCTCACAGGCTGGTCCTGACCGCGATGCTGCTGCTGTCGGCGCTGGGCTGCGCCGGGGTTCCGCGGCGCGATCAGCGCCCGCTCGTCTCGCCCGTTGCGACCGCTCCGCCGGCGGTTTCGCCGCGCCCCAACCTCGTCGTCGTGCTCTCCGACGACCACCGCTGGGACACCCTGGGCGCGGCGGGCAATCCCGCCGTCATCACGCCCGTGATGGACCGCATGGCGCGGGAGGGGGTCTATTTCCGGCAGGCCACCGTCTCGGTCTCGCAGTGCCATCCGGTTCGCGCCAGCCTGATCACCGGCCTGCCGGCCTACCGCCACGGCGTCTATTCGATCCAATTCCAGGCGCCCGGGGTTGCCGGGACCCTCTGCCGGCGCCCGACGGTGGCGAGCCTGTTGCGCGAGTCCGGGTACCACACCGTGATGGTCGGCAAGTGGCACCTCCCCTCGCCCCCCCAGGAGTGCGGCTTCGACGAGGTGCGAACCTGGCTGCCGGGAGGCAGCGCCGACTACCGTGACCCCGAGCTGGTCCGCGGGACCTCCGGCAAGCCCGGGATCGTCGCCGGCTTCACACAGGAGATCTTCACGGACGATGCCCTGGGTTTCCTGCGCGGTGAGGCCGCCCAGGCCGGCCCGTTCCTCCTCTGGCTCGGCTTCACCGCGCCCCACTTCCCCTACGAGCCCAATCCGGAGCGGATCGAGGCCCTCTATGCCGGGCGCCGCGACGAGGAGCTCCTCCCGCCGGGCTTCCCGCGCGACGTGGCGGCCAACGACTGGCGTCATTACGACCAGGCGGTGAGCCATCTCGACGAGCAGCTCGGGCGCCTGCTCGCGGCGCTCCGCGAGACCGGGCTCGCCGAGCGGACGGTCGTGGTCCTGCTCGGTGACAACGGGTACATGATGGGCGAGCGGAGCCTCGGCGGGCCCGGCTCCGGCGCCAACGGCAAGCAGGTCCCGTACGAGAGCTCGCTGCGGGTTCCGTTCGTGCTGCTGGGGCCGGGACTGCCGAAGGCGCTCGTCTCGGACCTTCCCGTCTCGAGCCTGGACCTGCCGCCGACGCTCCTCTCTCTGGCCGGCCTCCCGGCGCCGGCCTCCTGGCCTGGACGCGACCTCGTGGCGGCACTCGCCGGCAAGCTCGAGGTGCGCGAGGCCTTCGCCGAGTGGTCGGACGAGGAGAGTGAACGATTCGGCGGCCTCGCCTTCCGCGTCGTGCGGACCCCGACGCACAAGCTGATCGTCTGGAAGGACCCGGCCCGCGGCGACGAGCTCTACGACCTCGCGGCCGACCCGGCGGAGGCGCGCAACCTCGTCACCGACCCGGCGGCGGGGGAGGTGCTGAGCGATCTGCGCTCCCGTCTCCTGGGCTGGATGAAGCACAACGGAGATCCCGCCCTCTCCTGGCCTGGGAAGGCGCCGCCCTAGCAAGCTAGTATCATTCCGGAATGACCGCTCCTCCTGATCCGGCTCCTGGCCATACGATCGTCGTTGGCGCGGGGCCAGCCGGGCTGGCCGTTGGGGCTTGTCTCCAACGAGCCGGTATCTCCTGTCTCATCCTGGAGCAGGCCGACAAGGTGGGCGTGGCATGGCACCGGCACTACCAGCGGCTCCACTTGCATACCGACAAGAAGCACTCGGAGCTCCCCTTTGCTCCTTTCCCCAAGGAGTACCCGCGCTACCCGTCTCGCCTGCAGATGATCAGCTACCTGGAAGCGTATGCCAGGCGATTCCATCTGGAGCCGAGGTTGGGGCAACAGGTCGTCTCAGCCCGCCAGGCCAATGGCCTTTGGGAAGTCCAGACCCAGGATACTCGCTACCAGGCGTCGAATCTGGTGATCGCCACCGGCTACAGCCGGGAACCCTGTGTTCCGGCCTGGCCGGGACAGGACTCCTTCCGGGGCAGCATTCTGCACAGCTCCCAGTACCGGAATGGCGAGCCCTTCAAGGGGCAGAAGGTGCTGGTCGTCGGATTCGGCAACTCGGGCGGCGAGATTGCCATCGACCTGTGGGAGCATGGCGCGCGACCGAGCCTGGCGGTCCGCGGTCCGGTCAATGTGATCCCTCGCGACTTGTTCGGTATTCCGATCCTGGCGATTGGAATCCTGCAGAGCAAGCTGCCGCCGCGATGGGCGGATGCGCTGAACGCCCCGCTCCTGCGCGCTGTCATGGGCGACCTCACGCGGTATGGATTGCGCAAGCTGCCGCAAGGTCCCGTCACGCAGATCCGGCGCAACGCGCGCATCCCGCTGATCGACGTGGGCACGATCAAGCTGATCAAGCGCGGCCAGATTAAAGTCTGGCCCGGGATCGAAAGATTTACTGAAGACGCCATCCTGTTCACCGATGGAAAACAGAGTGAATTCGACGCCGTGATTCTGGCGACCGGGTACCGCCCGCGGGTCAACGCATTCCTGGAGGGAGCCCTGGCCGCCTGCGACGACAGCGGTACGCCTCTGTTCAGCGGGCCCGAGGCGCCGGTCCCAGGGCTTTATTTCTGCGGATTTCACGTCTCGCCAACGGGCATGCTGCGCGAGATCGCTCTGGAGGCGAGACGCATCAGTGAGGCGATCGCACGGCGGTAGAGATCGCAGAGGCGGGATCTACTTCGCCACACGCGTGTCGTCTATACTTTCTCTGGATGCGGGCCGTGCTGAAGGAGAGCTGATGAAGCTGAAGCCCCCGTCTGAAGATCTCGAGCAGCGGCGTCCGGTTTGGGACGCTCTGTCGTCGCTTTTCCTGGATACCGACGTGTCGCTGCTGCGGGATTGGCGCTCCTCCGCGCTGGCGGCATCGCCGTATTCCGTCGAGGAGATCGAAGAGGTTCTGGTTCAGGAGGTCTTCCCGGTCTGCAGTTGGAACTTGTTCTCGGTAGCGGGGGAGTGGGCTGGCTTCGATCTGGAATGGCTCGAGGCGAAGATTCTCCGGCGCTGGCGGCCTCAACGGCGCTGGAGCCTTGGCCGCTATCTGGTGCGGCGCTCCTGGGAGTGGCGACGCACACGCGAGGCGGTCGTCTCCATCCGTGGTAAATCAGCCGGGAGGCATTATGGACGCTGATCTCATGGGCGCTGATCTCATGGACGCTGATCTCGAAGGCATGTCGCGCGATCAACTCGTCGCCGAGGTGAAAAGGCTGCGGCAAGGGATTCGCGCCCATCGCGACAGCACGGGCCAGGAGTTGTGCTGGCATCACCCGGCGTTGTGGTCGCTTCTGCCGGAGCCCTCGGATCCACTGCCTGTCGTTCCCGACTGGCCGCGGTTCCTCCAGGGCTGCATACGGTATCGCCAGTCGCTCGACGAGCAGCTTCCCCAGGCTCCCAGAAGCGATGAACCGTACCGCGAATGAAGTCTGTAACAAAATAGATTGCCGGACGCCTACCGGAGAGTGAAGCCGCTGAATTGCAAATCACTCACGGAAGGAGCATCCAATGGCATCGATCGGACCTGTGACCCTGACGATCACGCCCGTACTCAACAGCACCAATGTCAGCGTCGGCGTCGGCTACGTAGTCTCCGGAAGCGGCCATGACCTGGCCACGGAACAGAACTATCAGGAGGTCTGCCATCTCATCGGCGATGACACGCCCGGCGACGGCACCGACGACATCCTCCGCAAGATTTTCGAGGGGATCACGGTTTTCACGGGGAACACCGTGAGTTTCACCCGCGCCATTCAGCTCTTTTTGCCCGCGAGTGTCCTCGATGAGGATAACAATGGGATTACTGTCTTCGAGGAGGACGAGATCCGGGCGCGGGTGACGCTGACGCCGATACCCACCAGCCGGGAGAGCAACCTGATCCGGCGTGGGGGGCCTGTGATCAGTAAAGGTTGACCGCCGGCGCGGAGATCGCGCTACTTCGCCACCACGCCGCGGAAACCCCTTCCGATCAGCGCCGCGATGTCGGCCAGGATGAGCGGGAAGGCGAGGCCGCCGGGGCAGGCGAGGTAGCGGGGCTCCCAGACGGGATCGTACTTGTCCTTGTAGGCCCGCAAGCCCTGGAAGTTGTAGAAGTGCTCGCCGTGGCGGTAGACCAGCGAGCCCAGGCGGCTCCAGAGCGGCGCGATCGATCGCGCTTCCAGTCCGGCCAGTGGCGCCATGCCGAGGTTGAACCAGCGGTACCCCAGCTTCGAGCCGTGGAGCATCAGCTCGATGAAGAGGTAGTCCATCACCCCCAGCGGGGCGTCGACGGTGTGGCGCATGAGATCGATCGAGATCTCCTCGCTCTCGCCGCCCGGCCAGAGGTTGGCGAAGGCCACGATCACGCCCCCCTTGCGCACCAGGGCGAGCGGCAGGCGCCGCAGGTAGCCCTGGTCGAAGAAGCCGAGCGAGAACCCCTTCTCCCGCGTGTTCTTGGTGCGCAGCCAGTCCTGGGAGATCCGCTCGACGTCCGGCATCAGGGCCGGGATCTCTTCCCGCGGGACCACCTCGAAGGTGCACCCCTCCTCGGCGCAGCGGCGCCAGGCGTGCCGCAGCTTCTTGCGGTTGCGCCCCTCGATGGTGAAGCCGGTGAGCGGCACGCGCGCTTCCTCGCCCAGCTTGACCAGCGTCAGGCCGAGGTCGACGTAGAGGTGGAGCATCCGCTCGCTCACTTGGTAAAAGCAGGTCCAGCCGTCGTGCCGGTCGACCATCTCGCGGAACTTCCAGACCAGCTCGGCGCGGTCTTTCTCCGGCCCCACCGGTCCACCCATCGCGACCCAGCTCCGGCGCTCTACACCGAACATCACGAAGGCGCTGCCGGCGTCGTTGAACAGCAGCTCCTTGTCGCCGAGCAGGGCGAGGTAGGAGTAGGTGCGCGGCGCCGCGGCGGCGACCGCGGCGGCGCGGTCGAGCTGCTCTTCGGTGGGCGGCGACGGTTCGGGCCCCGCCGGGCGCATCAGATGCCGGATGGCGATGCCGAGCGCCACCGCCGTCACCGCGATCGAGGCGCGCAGGAAGCGCGGCGCGTTCTCGGAGAGGGAGAAGCGCCACCAGAGCTCGCGCGAGTATTCGACGTGCTTGTAGGCGAAGAACCCCAGCCAGAGGGAGCCCAGGATGACGATCGCGATGGCGACGCTCCAGCCGGGCGTGAACGGCTCGGCGGTGAGCGAGGTCTTGCGGTAGAAGTGGCGGTGGCAAGGGGCGAGAGCGGCGAGCATCAGCGCCAGGATCAGCGCTTCCTCCCAGTCGAGCCCCTTGGCGAGGGAGAAGACGATGCCGCCGCCGAGCATCAGCAGGGTGAGCTGGTAGGCCGCGTCGAGCCGCCGCTGCAGGCCGATGGCGAGGAAGAGGAGCGCGACCCCCGCCAGGCTGCCGAGGAAGTGGGAGAACTCGATCAACGGCAGCGGCAGGATGTCGTCGAGCCAGGAGAGGCGCGAGTGCACCTCCGGCGTCGCCCCCGAGATCAGCAGGATGGCGCCGCCAAGGAAGGTGGTGACGGCGAGGATGTGCGGCACCACGTCCGGCGCCCGGCCGCCGAAGGCGCGGGCGATCTTGCCCACCTGCTCGCGGCGGAGCACCACCTCGTGCGCGCCGAGCGATACGGCGGCGATCAGCAGCGGCAGGAAGTAGTAGACGCCGCGGAAGGCGACCATCGCCGCCAGCAGGTCGGCGTGCGGCAGCTCGGGGGGGGAGAGCAGCACCATCATCGATTCGAAGACCCCGAGCCCCCCCGGCACGTGGCTCAGCAGCCCGGCGACTTGGGCGAACAGGAAGATGCCGAGGAAGTGGAGGAAGGTGATATTCCATTCGGAGGGGAGGAGGGCGTAGAGCACCGTGCCGGCGAACGTCCAGTCGAGCGCGGCGATGGCGATCTGCGCCGCCGCCATCGGCGGCCGGGGGACGGCGAGCTCCAGCCCCTTGAAGCTGAACGGCCGCTTGCGCACGAACGAGGCGGCGAGGAAGGCGGCGATCAGCCCGAGGAAGAGCACGCCGACCGGCCGCGCGGTCGCCACCGGCAGGTGCAGCAGCGCCGGCACGGCGATCGGATCGAGCAGGAAGGCGGCGCCGGAGAGCCCGATGAACCCCAGCCAGAAGGTGATGTAGCTGAACAGCACGACGCGCGTGATGTCGATCGCGGTCATCCCCCACCCCGAGTAGAGGCGGGCGCGCATGGGGGTGCCGGTGAACAGCGGGAGCCCGAGCGTGTTGCTGAAGGCGTAGCCGGTGAAGGAGGCGAGCGCGACCTTCCAGTAGGAGATGCGCTTGCCGATGTAGCGCAGGGCGAGCGCGTCGTAACAGGTGAGGGCAAGGTAGCTCAGGGCGGTGAAGGCGAGCGCCATGGTCACCCGGTGCGCCGGCAGGTTGTGGAAGAAGAGGATGATGTCCTTGTAGCGGAAATCGGCCAGCTCGCGGCGGAGCAGCCAGAGGGCCAGCGCGAAGAAGAGCAGGCTGAGGAGGGAGGTGAGCTTCGAGAGCTGGATCGCCTTCCACCTCAACTCAGAACCAGCCCTTCCGCTTGAAATACACGAGCAGCCCGGCACCGGTGATCCCCATCACCGCCAGCACGGCGGGGTAGCCGAAGTACCAGTGGAGCTCGGGCATGTTGAGCGGGCTCGCCTGGCGGTCGAAGTTCATGCCGTAGACGCCGGCGATGAAGTTCAGGGGGATGAAGATGGTCGAGATGATGGTCAGCACTTTCATCACCTCGTTGAGGCGGTTGCTGGTGCTGGAGAGATAGACCTCGAGCAGGCCGCCGGAGAGGTCGCGGTAGGTCTCGATCATGTCGATCACCTGGACCATGTGATCGTAGCAGTCGCGCAGGTAGACCCGCGTCTCGGGGCGGATCAGGTGCGCCTCCTCCCGCTGCAGGCTGCTGATCACCTCCCGCTCGGGCCAGGCGGTGCGCCGCAGGTCGAGGAGGTCGCGCTTGATGCGGTGGATCTCCTGGAGCGTCTCGGGCTCCGGCTCGAGGACCACCTCGTCCTCCAGCTCTTCGATGCGCTCGCCGTAGCTCTCGAGGACGGGGAAGAACTCGTCGATCAGGGCGTCGGTCAGGGCATAGAGCAGGTAATCGGGCCCCTGGCCGCGGATCTTCCCGCTCCGGTTCTGCCGGATGCGCTCGCGGACCTTCTCGAAGGAGTCCCCCGGCAGCTCCTGGAGGGTGATGATGTAGTTGCCCGAGAGGAAGAAGCTGATCTGCTCGAGCTGGAGCTCGTTTTCCATCAGCAGCAGCGACTTCATGACCAGGAAGTGGTAGTCGCCGTAGTCCTCGAGCTTCGGCCGCTGCCCGCAGTTGAGGACGTCCTCCAGCGCCAGCGGATGGAAATCGAACAGCTTCCCCAGCCCCTCCAGGAATGGGATGTCGTTCAATCCCTCGACGTTGATCCAGGTGACGGTCGGCGTGTCGCGATAGGGCGCCAGCTCTTCGACGCTCTTGATCTCCTTCTCGTCGAGGTGGTCGGGCCCGTAATCGATGACGGTGACGCGGATCGGCCCCGTGGCCGAGGAGTCGGGCGCGCGCAGCGTCCCCGGCGCCGTCCCCGGAGGGTGGTAGCGCTTGCTGATCTTCATCCGCCTGCCCGCGAGGGCCATAGCTCCTCCTTGTCCGCCGAAGGGGGACGCAAAGGGGGATTATGTCGCAGATGGCGTTTACGGGCAGCCGCCGCCGGACAGGCTCGCCACCGCGGCGCAGGCGTCCACCTCGCCGATGGTGGCCGGCGAGAGGGGACGGGCGGTCTTGTGGATGATCGCCGCGAGCTCGGGCGGGGTGAGCTTCGGGTTCCTTTCGAGCAGCAGGGCGGCGATGCCGGAGACCTGGGCCGCCGCCACCGAGCTTCCCGAGAAGAAGTCATAGGAGCCATGGGGCACGGTGGTCAGGATCTCCACCCCGGGCGCGGCCAGCGTCGCGAGGGAGCCGTGGCCGGCCGGCCCGGTGGGAGAGCCGCTGAGGTCGTCGCTCCCCATGATGCCGATCACCCCTTTGTAGCTGGCGGGGAAGCCCTGCGCGGTGGTGCCGCCGTCGGCCGCCACCACCACGATCCCGCGCGAGAGGGCCTGGCCGATCAGGCGGCCGAGCAGCGGGTCCGCCGGGCCGGCGAGGCTGAAGTTGAGCACCTGCACCCCCTGGAGGATCGCGAAGTCCACCGCCTTGGCCAGCGTGTAGCTGTTGCACACCGCTTCGCGCGCGCCCGGCGGCTGCTGCCAGCAGGCCTTGAGGGCGTAGATCTCCGCTCCCGGGGCGACGCCGACGATCCCGATGTCGTTGTTGGCCGTGGCGGCGATCAGCCCGGTGACGGCGGTGCCGTGGATGTCGCTGGTGAAGCTTTTCTCGCCGCGGTCGACGAAGCTCTGCGCCTTGACCACCCGGCCGCGCAGGTCGGGGTGGTCGAAGTCGACCCCGGTGTCCACCACGGCGATGCGCACCCCCTTGCCGGTCGCCCAGCGGTGCGCCAGATCGAGACGGAGGGTCTGCAAGCTGTGCTGAAAATGGGCGTAGGGGTCGCCGCCGGTGCCCTGCGCCGTGAAGGTCTCGATCGTCTGCGCCAGGCTCACCCGGGGATCGGAGGAGAGGCGGCGGATGACCTCGCGCGCCGACCGCCCCCTGGGGACCTCGAAGATGACGCATTGCTCGCCGAGGGAGGCGAGCGTCCAGGCGAGGACGAAGCTGAGCCGGTACTGCTGGGCGATCTCGGCGGTGTTCCGCGCCCAGATCGCGGGGGGAGCCGCCGCGTAGGTGATCATCACCTGCTGGTCGGTCGCCGCCGGCCCGGTTGGCGCGGATGTTCCGGTGGGGCGATCGGCGTCCGCGGGAGCGCCGGCGGGGGCCCCCGCGCAGCCGAGGGCGAGGATCAGCGCGCCGGCGAGCGCGGCGCGGCTGGTCATCGGCCGGTCTCTCCCGATACGGGCTCGACGAACGCCACCACCTGGGGCTCGGAGCGCAGGCGCGCCAGCACGCCCGCGGCCGGATCGCCGGCTGCCGGGACCTCGACGGTGTAGAGGCCGAGCGGCGAGGGTCCGGCGGTGATCTCCCCCCGGATGCCGAGCAGGAGCCCGCGGATCTCCCGCTCCGTCGCCTTGGGCGAGAACATCACCCGCAGCCGGACGGTCGGGACGGGCGCCGGGGCCGGATCGGAGAGGGTGCGATAGACGGCTGGCGAAGACCCGGCTGGAGAGGTTCCGGCAGCCGGGGGGACCGGGCGCAGCGCGTCCCAGGCCAGGAATCCCACCAGCAGGAAGATCACGGCCGCCTGCGCCACCAGGGCTCCGCGCAGCGGGCGCGGGGTCGCCTGCACCAGCGAGCGGAAGGGGGCGAGGAGCCGCCAGCCGCCGCCGTGCCGCCCCTCCTCGCGCTCGCTCTCCTCGATGCGGGCGAGCACGCGCTGGAACTGGATGGGGTGGGGGGAGGGGGCCACCTCGCCGGCGCCCGCGATCTCCGCCGCCGTCCGCCGGCAGGCCCGCACTTCCTCCTCGCAGCGGCGGCAGGCCGCGAGATGGGCTTCGACCCGCTCCCGCTCCGGCTGGGCCAGGCTGCCGTTGACGTACCAGGGGAGCAGCTCCCAGACCCGCTGGTGGTTCCGCTCCCCGTGATCTTCCCGTTCTCGCATGGTCTTCGGGTCTCCTTCTAGCCCGCGGTTCCCGAGATGCCCAGCCCCGGCAGCAGCTCCTTCAGGCGCCGGCGGGCGTGGAACATCCGCGTCTTCACCGTGTTCACCGGGCAGCCCACGATCTCCGCGATCTCGGAGTAGGCAAGCCCGTAGTAATACGTCAGCTCGACGACCGACCGCTGCTCGGCCGAGAGCGAGCCGAGCGCCCGGCCCAGCACACCCGCGAGCTCCCGCCGCGACGCCAGGCTCTCCGGCTCGTCGCGGTCTACGGGATCGGGGCGGTCCGGGTCGCTGTCCTGCTCCTCGGTCCGCCGGGCCAGCGCCTTGAGCGCCTTGTGGTAGGCGATGCCGAAGATCCAGGTCGAGGGGCGCGAGCGGCCGTCGAAGCTCGCGGCCCCCTTCCAGATGGCGAGCATGACGTCGTTGAGCACCTCTTCCACCAGCTCCGCCCGGCGGGTCATCTTCAGCAGATAGCCGAACAGGCGCCGGTAATACAGATGGTAGAGCGCCTCGAAGGCCTTGCGGTCCTTCGCGGCCACCTTGCGGAGCAGCGTGAGCTCGTCGGTGGACGACATGCGAAGAGTATGTTCCCAGATGGGGGAAAAGGGTTCAACGGCTCGCCCTGAACCTTTCCACCCCCTCCGGGAACCAACTCCCCGCAGCCAGCGACCCTGGCTTCTTCAGAGGAGAGACCCCGGATGCCGTACCGCCCATGCATCGCCGGCCTGTTCCTGCTCCTGCTCGCCGGCTGCGGCACGGTGAAGAGCCCCACCGAGCCGCCTCCGAGCGGGGGTGGGACGGCCTTCACCTTCACGCAGATCCAGACGCAGATCTTCACGCCGGTCTGCGCCAAGGCGGGGTGCCACGCCGCCGGCTCGGCGCCGTCCGGGCTGGTGCTCGAGGCCGGCCAGAGCTACGGCCTGCTGGTGGGGCACCGGTCGACCGAGAACGGCTCGCTCGACCGCGTCTCGCCGGGGAACCCCGACCAGAGCTACATGATCCTGAAGCTGCGCGGTGATCCCAGCATCACGGGCGAGCGGATGCCGCTCGGCGGTCCCTATCTCACGTCCGACCAGATCGCGGGGATCGCGGCCTGGATCCGCTCCGGAGCTCCGAATGATTGATAGGAAAGTGCGAATGCTCGTTCCCGCGGCCCTTCTGGCCTTCCTGCTGCTCGCCCTATTCGCCCTATTCGCAGGTGCTGCGGCCGCTCAGGACGGACCCGTTCGCCGCGATCCGCTGGGCACGATCCTGATCAACGGCGCCACCCCCTACACGCTGGGGTCGCGCCGGCTCGAGGTGCTGTTCACCCATCGCTTCCAGCAGTCGGTCAACGACGGCGACTCCCACAACCTCTGGGGGCTGGACAGCGGCTCCGACGTCGGGATCGGGCTCGCCTGGGGGACGACCGACCGTCTCGACCTCTCGCTCTATCGCGCCTCGTTCCAGGAGGATTTCGAGCTGGCGGGGAAGCTCCTCGTCTTCGAACAGGCCCCGCGGCGGCCGCTGACGGTGGCCGTGCGCGCGGGCGCCGACCTGCTCCGGCGCTCCGGCGTCGAGGACCGCGACCGCCCCTTCGTCCAGCTCCTGCTGGCGCGCAAGCTGGCCCCCGGCGTCAACCTCCTGGTCTCCCCCTCCTGGGTGCGCGCCACGCCGCGCCTCAGGAACGCCTTCAACGTCCCGATCGGCCTGACCTTTCCGCTGCCGGGCGAGCAGTTGATCGAGATCGAGTACATCCCGGCCAACCGGGATCTGGACGGCAGCCGCGACGCCTGGCACGTCGCCCTCTCCAAGGCTGTGGGGGGGCATATCTTCGAGATCGTCCTCGGCAACTCGCGCGCCTCCACGGTGGATCAGATGCTGGGCGGCGACTCGGCGGCAGGCTTCGAGAAGCGGGACGTCCGCCTCGGCTTCAACATCGTCCGTGACTTCTCGTTCCGGTCGTTCGACTGAGGGCCCGGCACACCTTTCGCAATAGCATCCCGCATGGCCGAGCAACGCCTGCGGGTGATGTCCTACAACGTGGGGGGGCATGGCGCGCGGTGGTCGCGCCGGCATGTGGAGCGCCTGGCGGCGGCGATCTCCGCGGCCGCGCCCGACGTCGTCGGGCTCCAGGAGGTTCACCGCGGCACCAAGCACTCCCGGCTGGAGGATCAGGCCGAGGAGCTCGCCCGGCTGACCGGGATGGCCGTCCACTTCGGCAAGAGCTTCGACATGGAGCGCGGCGAGTTCGGCAACGCCGTGCTCACCCGCGGCGAGCTGCGCTCCGCGTCCATCCATACGCTGCCCGGGCCGGGCGAGCCGCGGACCCTTCTCCACACTCGCCTCGTCCTCGACGAATCCGAGCTCCACTTCTACGTCACCCACCTCGCCGCCTGGGGGCGATGGGGGAGGACGGCACGAAGTGTGCAAATTGGAGGTCTCGTCGAGCAGCTCAAGCAGTCTGACGGTCCCTTTGTCCTGGTAGGAGACCTGAATGCCCCTCCGAACGCCCCGGAGATCGGGACCCTGATGGCCGCCGAGCTGTTCCGGATGTGCGGTGACGACGTCACCTTTACCCACCGCTTCATGCGGCAGCGCATCGATTACGTCTTCGCCGACCCGGGTTGGACGACCACGTCGTACCAGGTGATCCGGACCGGACCGTCGGATCACTGGCCGGTTCTGGTCGAGCTGCGCCGGGCCGTGGAGGGTGTCGAGCTGGCCGGGAGGTCGAGTCCATGAGTGTTCCGAAAGCCCGCAAACCCCCGAAGACCCGCCTGGGCCGGTGGCTCGCGCAAACCGCCGAGCTCCCGTATTCGGCGGTGATCCTTCTGGTCTTTCTCGTGGTCTTCCTGTTCGTGATGATCTGGTCGGTCCTGCACGAGCGCCAGTCACACGTCCGCGTGCCGGACGTCGGCAGGTTCGAGGAGGCGCTGCCGTCGATCGCCAACCTCACCGGCTCACCGGTCCTGGCGGGCAACGCCGTCCAGGTGCTGCAGAACGGCGACGGCTTTTTTCCCCCGCTGTTCGAGGACATCGCGCGGGCGCGGCAGAACATCCATCTCGAGACCTACGTCTGGTGGAAGGGGGAGATCTGCAAGCGGGTCGCGGAGGCCCTCGCCAATAAGGCCCGCCACGGGGTCGAGGTCCGCATCACCCTCGACGCAACCGGTTCCCACAGGGGGGATGACGACCTCTTCGACATGATGAAGGAGGCGGGGGTGAAGATCGCGCTTTATCACCCCTTCCGCCTGAGCGATCTCGCGCTGCTCAACAACCGCACCCACCGCAAGATCGCCATCTTCGACGGCAAGGTGGCCTACGTCTTCGGCCACGGCATCGCCCAGGAGTGGACCGGCAACGGCCAGGATGCCAAGCACTGGCGCGACACCGGCGTGCGTCTCGAAGGGCCGATCGTCAACAGTGTCCAGGCGGTCTTCGCGCAGAACTGGGTCGACCAGACGGCCGAGGTGCTGGTGGGGGAGAAGTTCTTCCCGCGCCTGGCGGAGAAGGGAGCGGTGCGGGCGCACATGACGGCGAGCGCGCCGCGCGGCGGCGTCTCCGAGATGGAGCTGCTCGACAAGATGGCGATCGCCACGGCGCAGAAGGAGCTGATCATCCAGAACCCCTACTTCATCCCCGACCAGGAGCTGGTGGACCTGATCGCCAACGCCGTCAAGCGCGGCGTGCGCGTGCGCCTGATGATCCCGGGGCAGATCACCGACAGCTCGATCGTCCGCCACGCCGGCCACAAGCAGTTCCAGACCCTGCTCGAGAAGGGGGTGGAGATCTACGAGTTCGAGCGCACTCTCAGCCACCAGAAGATCATGATCATCGACGACGTCTGGTCGTTCGTCGGCTCGACCAACTTCGACGACCGCTCGCTCGACACCAACGACGAGGCGAGCGTCGGCCTGATCGACCGCCAGGTCGCGGATGAGCTCAAGGCAGCCTTCGAGGCCGATCTCGAGCACTGCAAGCGGCTGGACGCCCGCACCTGGAGCCAACGCTCCCTCTGGCACAAGTTCGAGGACAGCGCCTCCTACCTGCTCAACGAGCAACTCTGAGGGCCCATGATCCACATCCACCTCTGGCTGTTCATCTCGATGATCGCGGCCATCATCCTGCTCGGGATGATGCTGTGGACCAACCTGCGCGAGCGGAAGTTCCACGTCCGCGTGCCCGACCTCGACAGCTTCGAGGAGGGCCTCCCCTCGATCGCCGGCATGACCAAGGCGATCATCCTGGAGGGGAATCGCGCCGAGATCCTGCAGAACGGCGACGGGTTCTTCCCGGCGCTCCTGGAGTCGATCGCCGCCGCCAGGGAGACGATCAACTTCGAGACCTACGTCTGGTGGACCGGCGGCATCTGCGACGAGGTCGCCGAGGCGTTCGCGAAGCGGGCGCGCGAGAGGGTCGAGGTGCGGGTCACCGTCGACGCCATGGGCGCGATGAAGATGAAGCCCCGCCTGCGCAACCTGATGAAGGACGCGGGAGTCAAGCTGAGCCTCTACCACCCGATCCGGATCATCGACATCGGGCAGCTTAACAAGCGCACCCACCGCAAGCTCGCGATCTTCGACGGCAAGGAGGCCTACATCTTCGGCCACGGCATCTCGCGCAAGTGGACGGGGCACGGCCAGGATGAGGAGCACTGGCGTGACACCGGGGTCCGGCTCCACGGGCCGGTGGTCAACGCCGTGCAATCGATCTTCTCCCAGCACTGGATCGAGGAGACCGGCGAGGTGCTGGTGGGGGAGCGGTACTTCCCGCACCTCGAGCACGCCGGCGAGCTCCGGATGCACGTGCTCGCCGGCGCCCCCCTCGGCGGCGTCTCCGACCTCGAGCTGATGTTCAAGATGTCGATCGCCGCCGCCCAGAAGGAGCTGCTGATCCAGAACCCCTACTTCATCGCCGACGAGGAGACGACCTCCCTGCTCAAGCGGGCGGTGAAGCGCGGGGTCGACGTCAAGATCATGGTGCCCGGCAAGGTCACCGACAGCCCGATCGTCAACCACGCCGGCCACCGCCACTTCAGCGAGATGCTGAACGCCGGCGTCAAGATCTTCTGCTTCGAGCGGACGCTGATCCACCAGAAGATCCTGATCATCGACGGCATGTGGTCCCACGTCGGCTCGACCAACCTCGACTCACGCTCCTTCGACATCAACGAGGAGGCCGGCGTCGGCATCATCGGCGAGGGGATCGCCGCCGAGCTGAAGGCGGCCTTTGAGGACGACCTCAAGGCCTGCGAGGAGATGAAGGCCGAGTCCTGGGACAGCAAATACCACCTCTGGCACCGGGCGATCGACCGTGCCTGCTACATGCTCAGCGGCCAGCTTTGAGGGGGGTCTCCTGGGGGGAACTAAAAAGGGCCGGGAACATCAGCTCCCGGCAAAATATGGAAAAGGCTTGTCAGTGTTAGTTACGGGTATCCTCAGCTTCTGGATTCATCGTCAACCGGCTATCTAGCCTGTGGACCCCTGAAGGCGGGTTACGGACCGACGATGCGGACGTCGGCGGTCAGCTCGACGTTCTTGCCATCCGCCTTGAACGTGATCTTCACCATGTGGTGCTGTCCGGAGTGGGGATCGTCCAGGGTCGCGTAGGCGGCGCTCTTCGTGAAGCGGGCCGCGATCTGCTTGCCGACACGGCGCACGTCGGTGGGCTCGAGGGGCTCGGCGCCCGCCTTGTCTCCCACCAGCCGGACGGTGCTCAGATCGACCTTGGCCAGGGCGCCGCCGCGGAGGAAGGCGTGGAGGGTGCCGGGGCTGTGCTGCCAGTTGGTGTTCCAGTCGTCCGGATCGATGCTGAGGCGGGTTTCCCCCTCCTCCTCGCCGCCGCTGCCGGTCCCGCCCGTGCCGCCGTCGCCGACGATCCGCACCGAGTCGGTGAGCTCCTTCTGCGCGCCGGCGACGCTGAACCGTAGGGTGACGGTCTTGGTGTCGCCGCGCTTGGGATTGTCCAGCAGGTCGAAGGCGTCGGCCTTGGAGAAGGTCGCGACCACCTGCCCGCCGGCGTAGCGGGCCGAGCGCGGAGAGAGGGTCTTGCCGCCGCCGCCGCCGGCCAGCAGGATCGAGCCGAGGTCGACCTTGCCCGCGTCACCGCCGCGGAGGAAGGCCTGGAGGTTGCCCGACGCGTTCACCCAATTGGTGTTCCAGGTCGCGGGCTCGATCTGGAACGCCAGATCGCCGCCATGGCCGCCGTTGCCATTACCGCCGCCGTTCCCGCCATTCCCGTTCCCGCCTCCATTGCCACCGCCGCCATTGCCGTTGCCGCCATTGCCATTGCCGTTGCCCCCACGGGCCTTCTCCCCCGAGTTGCCGGGCGAGGAGACGTTCGCGTCGTCGGTTGCGGCGGCCGCGACCTTGGGGGAGCTGGCGGGTTCGGTCGGGCTCTGCCGGTTGCAGCCGAGAGCGAAGAGAGGAAGGATGCATAACCACGGAGCCAATCTGCGCACAGAAAAACTAAAAGCCATGGAAAGCTCCTTAAAAGAAGTTGTCTAATTCTATTATGGCTATGCGCCGGCTCGGTTCAAGCCGCGGTGCGGCGTGGGGCGATCTACGGCCGGATCACTACCTTGAGCGCCTCCCGCCGCCGCATGCTGCGCAGCGCGGCTTCGAGCTCGACCAGAGGGCGCTCGGCGGATAGCAACGCCTCCGGGTGGAGTTTGCCGCTCGCCAGCAGGTCCAGCGCGCGCCGGAAGGTCGACGGGCGGTGGTGGTAGGCGCTCTTCACCGTTATCTCCGAGTAGTGGAGGAGGTGGGCGTCCAGCGGCACGGTGGTGCCGGGCGGGCAGCCGCCGAAGAGCTGGACCAGGCCGCCGGGGCGGACCGAGGCGAGCGCGTCCTGCCAAGCGGCGGGGGAGCCGGTCGCCTCGATGGCGACGTCGAAGCCGTCGCCGGTGCGCGAGCGGCGGCAGAGGCGGGCCGCCTCGCCGCCGTCGCGGCCGACCTGGACGGTGGCGTTCGCGCCGATCCCGCGGCCGACCTCCAGGCGCCAGGGGTTGGGGTCCGCCAGCACGATGTGGTGCTCGCCGGCGGCCGGGAAGTCGGCGGGGGAGTTGGCGAGCACGTCCACGAACAGCAGGCCGATCGGGCCGCCGCCGTAGATCACCACCTCCGAGGCCCGCTCCAGCCCCGAGATCTCGAGGCCGTGCAGCACGCAGGCGAGCGGCTCGGCGAGGGCGGCGATCTCGAACGGCAGGCTGGCGGGCAGCCGGTAGGTGCTCACCTCGGCGAAGCGGCGGGGGATCAGCAGGTACTCGGAGAAGGCGCCGTTCAGGTACCGGAGCCGCGAGCAGAGATTCTCCCGCCCGCGCGAGCACCACTCGCAGTCGCCGCACGGCGCGGAGTTGGCCACCACCACGCGATCCCCAGGCCGCCAATCCTCGACTTCCGTCCCCACGGAAGTGATCGTGCCCGCCATCTCGTGCCCGAACGGCGTCGGCGCCTTGAGCATGCGGGGGTGTCCGCCGCGCTGGAACACCTTGAGATCGGTGCCGCAGGTGGTGGCGGCGCCGACGCGCAGCAGCAGTTCCCCCGCGCCCGGCACCGGCACCGGCACCTCGCGCATCTCCAGCCGCTCCGGGCCGATCAGGAACGCGGTGGTCTGGGTGACCGGCCGGTCGACCGGGGAGCGGTCGGAGCGCGGCGAGGAGAGCAGGGGGGAGCCGCTCATCCGGCCTCGCCGTCCGAAATCAGATCCGGCACCAGCAGCACCTTGAGCGCCCGCCGCTCGCGGGCGAGGGCGACCGCCTCCTGAAACCTGGAGAGCGGCAGCCGGTGGGTGACGAGGAGGGAGGGATCGAGCCGCCGGGACACCAGCAGGCGGTAGGCCTCGCGCTGGTCGGCGAGCGAGCTCGAGTAGCTGGCGAGCAGCCGGCGCTCAGCCTTGAAGAAGGCGTTGAGGTCGAAGCCGGCGCGCTCGCCATGATCTTCGGGGACGGCATGGGCGAAGAGCACCACGGCGCCACCGGGACGGGAGACCGCCAGCGCCGCCTCCAGAGGCCCCGCGCCGCCGACCGTGTCGAAGACGGCGTCCGCCCCCAGGCCTCCGGAGAGCTCCGCCACCGCGTTCCGGGTCGCCTCGCCCGGCGCCGCTGCCGCATCAGCGCCCAGCCGCCGGGCGAGCGCCAGGCGCTCCTCCAGGGGATCGGAGACGGCGACCCGCAGGTCCGGATGGACCGCCTTCAGCACCAGCAGATGGAGCAGCCCCATGCCGCCGCCGCCGAGGATCGCGGCGCAGCCCGGGGCCGGTCCCGCGCGGGCGGTCTCGGCCAGGCGCGCCTGGCGGATGCCGCGCAGCACGCAGGCGGCCGGCTCCAGGAAGACGGCGGCCTCATCCGCAAGATGAGGGGGGAGGCCGAAAACGGTCTGGCGGACGGCGCGCTCGCGCACCAGCACCCATTCGGAGAAGCCGCCCGGCACCAGCAGGTTTTCGCGGAAGGCGGGGCAGAGCGGCTCGTTGCCGCGCCGGCAGAGCGCGCACTCGCCGCACGCCGCGTGATGGGGAACGGCGACCCGGTCCCCCGGCGCGAACCCCTGGACTCCCACGCCCAGGGCCGCGACCGTGCCGACGATCTCGTGCCCGAGCACCGCGCCGGCGGCGGCCGTGCCGTTGCCCAGCTTGAAGAGATCGGTGCCGCAGAGGCCGGCGCAGCGCAGGCGCAGGAGCATCTCGCCCGGCCCGGGCGCGGGGCGCGGACGGCTCTCGATCCGCACCGTTCCCCCATCGCCTGTGCAGGCGGCGACGGTCATCGCGGCGGCCTCGAGGGGCGCGGTGGTCTGGATCTCCGGGCTCATGTTCGGGGTGAATCGTAGTTGCAGGATAGAATCGGTGTCCATGTCTTCAGGTCGCCGCGCCGTTCGCCGCCCTCGCCGGGTCCAGGTCCATTTCTGGAGACAGGGAGATCCGACTCCTCACATCGGTTATACCGCGAATATCTCGCTCACCGGGATGTTCATCGTCACCAACACCCCGCTGTCGTCCGGCTGCCGGATCCGGGTCGAGCTGGTCGACCGCGAGCGGGGTTTCATGATGGAGGGGGTCGTCGCGCATGCGCGGAAGATGGCGCCGGCGCTCGCTCGCCTCAACCAGTCGGGGATGGGGGTGCGCTTTCTGACGGTGGAAGAGCTGGTGCGGGAGCTGATCCCCTCCGGCCTTGGCGAAACCGAGGAGATTCCGCGCGACGACGCCCCGACGGAGCCCCTGCCGGAGTCGTTGATTCTACCGCCCCCCCTCCCGCCTCCTCCGCCCACTCCCGCGGCTCCACGGCCCGTGGCCGCGCCGCCGAGGACGGTGCCGCTTCCCGCCTCGGACCGGCCCGCGGTCCCGGTCGCGGCGGGGGGAGGGTCTTACACCGTGCGCTTCTCCGGGGTCGAGGAGTTCCTGGAGGTCTACCGGCGGGACATCCTGCAGGGCGGGCTCTTCGTTTCGACGCTCTACCCCGCGCGGCTCCAGGAGACGGTGAGCGTCGAGATGTTCCCGCCGGGACTCGTGGCACAGCCGTTCCTGGTGCGCGCTCGGGTCGTTCAGCGTTTCGAGCCGCACGCCGACTCCGGCCCCAACCTGCTCTCCGGCATGGGGCTGGAGCTGCTGGAGCTGCCGGCGCTGCTGGCGGCGCTGGAGCCGGTGGTGCAGCGGCTGCGGGGGGGTGGGTAGAACACGGACTTGCACGGACGAACACGGACTTTCAAGGACAGGGTGGATCCCGGTTTGTCCGTGTCCTGTTCGTCTTTGTAAGTCCGTGTTCGTCCGTGTTCTTGCTTTTCCGCCTCGCCCCAGCCCCCCTGCTACAATCCGCTCGCTATGTCGAAGTGGAGTTTCGCGGCGATCGCCGCTCTGGCGGGTCTGCTGCTCGCCGCGGCGTCGCCGCCGGCCGTGAAGGCCCCCGCGCCCTCCCGGGACATCGTCCTCATCACCATCGACACCCTGCGGGCGGACGCGCCCGGATTCTCGGGCAACGAGCGGTCGCAAACCCCTGTGCTCGACCGCCTGGCGTCCCAGGGGCGGGTGTTCGCCAACGCTCACGCGCACAACGTGGTGACCCTCCCCTCGCACACCAACATCCTCACCGGCCTCTACCCGTTCCAGCACGGGGTGCGCGACAACACCGGCTTCCGGCTGGCCGCGAAGTTCCCGACCCTGGCCACCGTGCTGCACGGCGCCGGCTACGCGACCGGCGCCTTCGTGGGCGCCTTTCCGCTCGACTCCCAGTACGGGCTCGACCGCGGCTTCGACGTCTACGACGACCGCTACCCCAAGGGCTCGAACGACACCGAGTTCGTCCTCCCCGAGCGGCGGGGGGACGAGGTGGTGCGCCTGGCGCTCGCCTGGTGGCGGGCACAGAAGGGGAAGCCGCGATTCCTCTGGGTCCATCTCTACGATCCGCATGCCGCCTATGAGCCGCCGGAGCCGTTCGCCTCCCGGTTCAAGGACAACCTCTACCTGGGCGAGGTGGCGGCCACGGACTCGTTCCTGGCGCCGCTGCTCGGGCCGTTCCTCGACGGCCGGGAGAAGCCGGCCCTGGTGGTGGTCACCGGCGATCACGGCGAGGCGCTCGGCGAGCATGGCGAGGCGACCCACGGCCTGTTCGCCTACGAGGCGACGCTCAAGGTGCCGCTGGTGATCTGGGGGCGCGGCGTCGCGCCGGGGCGCGACGGGCGGTCGGCGCGGCACGTGGACATCTTTCCGACCGTGCTCCAGGCGGCCGGGGTGCAGGCACCGGCGGGGCCGCGCCGGCCCGGGCGCTCGCTCCTCGGCGCTCCCGACGCGGGGGACTCCTACTTCGAGTCCCTGTCGACCACGCTGAACCGCGGCTGGGCCCCCCTGCGCGGCCTGCTGCGCGGCGGCACCAAGTTCATCGCCCTGCCGCTGCCGGAGGTCTACGATCTGCCGAAGGACCCGGGCGAGAAGGACAACCGTTTCGAGGCGGACCGCCAGACGGCGAAGAACGTCTTCGCCGCGCTGCCCAGGGAGTCGGCCTGGCCGCCGCGGCGGGAGACCCTGAGCCCCGACGACGCGGCGCGCCTGGCTAGCCTCGGCTACATCTCGGGCTCCGCCGCCGTGCGCGAGAGCTACGGGCCGGAGGACGATCCCAAGCGGCTGATCGGCCTCGATCGGAAGGTCCACGACGTGATCGATCTCTACATGCGCGGCAAGGTGGAGGACTCGGTCCGCTTGGCACGCCAGATCGTGCAGGAGCGCCCCACGATGTCGCTCGGCTACTCGCTGCTCTCTCAGGGGTTGCTCCAGGCCGGACGAAACCAGGAGGCGCTCGACGTCATGCTCAAGGCCCGCGGCCAGGGAGCGGTCTCGGACGCGCTGCTGCGGCAACTCGGCCTCACCCTCGCCGAGATGGGGCGGGCGGCGGAGGCGGTCGGCATCCTCGCGCCGCTGGCGGAGAAGCTGGGCGATCCGCAGTCGCTCAACGCCTACGCCTTGGCGCTCTCCGAGGCCGGCCGGCAGCAGGACGCCTCCGGCGTGCTGCAACGGGTGCTCGCGAACGATCCCGACAATCCCAAGGCCTACGAGCAGCTCGGCTTGGTCGAGTTGCGCCAGGGGCACTGGATCCAGGCTCGCGACCGCTCCCGCCAGGCCCTGAAGCTCAACCCGAAGCTGCCGCTGGCGTGGAACGATCTCGGAGTCGCCCTCTTCCAGCTCGGCGCCAAGGGGGAGGGGATCGACGCCTGGCAGAAGGCGGTCGATCTCCAGCCCGACCTCTGGGACGCCCTCTGGAACCTCGGCACCCAGGCGGCCGAGCTGGGCCGCGCCGAGCAGGCCCGCAAAGCCCTGGAGCGCTTCGCCGCCGGCGCGCCGCCGGCCCGCTACGGGCCGGATATCGAGAAAGCGAAGGCCTTTTTGAGGCAGGTCAAGCCATGAAGCATTCCTGGAGTCTTTTAGCGGTCTCGATTCTGACGGCGGCCTGCTCGCGCGGAGGCGGCGGGGGAGCCCCGGACATCCCGAAGGGGACGCCGGTGATCCTGATCTCGATCGACACCCTGCGGGCGGACCACCTACCGGCCTACGGCTACAAGGGAGTGGAGACGCCGGCGATCGACGCCATGCGGCGGGACGGCGTCCTCTACGAGCATGCCTACTCGACGACGCCGCTCACCTTTCCGTCGCACACGACGCTGCTGACTGGACTGCTGCCGGCGGTACACGGTGTACGCGACAACGTCGGCTACAAGCTCGACGCGGCCAAGGTGGAGCGCGGCGAGTTGCCGTTCCTGCCGGAAATCCTGAAGAAGGCGGGGTATGCCACCGGGGGCGCCGTCTCGGCCTACGTGCTGCAGGGGAAGACCGGCCTCTCGACCGGCTTCGACTTCTACGAGGACGGCATCGAGTTCCGTTCTGGCACCGGCCTCGGCGGCCTCCAGCGGCCGGGGGGCGAGACGCTCGAGCTGTCGCGGAACTGGCTGCGCTCGGTCGAGGACAAGCCGTTCTTCTTCTTCTTCCACATCTACGAGCCGCACACCCCGTACGCGCCGCCCGAGCCGTACGCCTCGCGCTACCCGCTCAAATACGACGGCGAGATCGCCGCCGCCGACCAGATCGTGGGCGAGCTGATCGCCGAGCTGAAGGCGCAGGGGGTCTACGACCGGGCGCTCGTCGTCCTCCTCTCGGACCACGGTGAGGGCTTGAACGACCATGGCGAGGAGGAGCACGGAGTGCTGCTCTACAACGAGGCGATCCACGTGCCGCTGATCGTCAAGCTGCCGAAGTCGCAGGACGCGGGACGGACCACGGCACGGCCGGTCGAGCTCCTCGACGTCACCCCGACGGTGCTCGGCCTGCTCGGGATGGCGGTGCCGAAGGCGATGCCCGGCATCTCGCTGCTCGCGGCCAACGTGCCGCCGCGGCGGATCTACTCCGAGACCTTCTATCCGCGCCTTCATTTCGGCTGGAACGAGCTGTTCTCGCTGATCGACGAGAAAAACCATTTCATTGAGGGGCCGGACCCCGAGCTCTACGACCGCGGGAAGGACCCGCGGGAGAAGACCAACATGCTGCGCGACGAGCGGCGCATCTACGCCGCGATGCGCCAGGACCTCGCGGGGTACGACCGCCGGCTCGCTCCACCCGCCGCGGTGGACGAGGAGTCGCGGCGGGCGATGATGGCGCTCGGCTACATCGGCTCGGCCGGCAGCGCCGCCGATGGGCCGCTGCCGGACCCGAAGAGCAAGATCGGCTCGCTCGGCGACCTCAAGGAGGGGTTCCGGCTGATCGCCGCGAAATCCTATCCGGAGGCGGTCGCGGCCTTCCGCAAGGTGATCGCCGAGAACCCGAAGATGGTGGACGCCTGGGAGTTTCTCGCCCGCGCCCTGCAGCGCAGCGGCAGGACCGACGAGGCGCTCGCCGCCTACCAGCAGGCGCTCAAGGTGTCCAACGGCTCGCCGCAGATCGCCGTCGCCGCGGCGTCCTTCTACTTCGAGCTCGGCCGCCTGGACGAGGCGGAGACGCATGCGAAGATGGCGCTCGCCACCCATGGCTCCTTCGCCCACGGCCTGCTCGCCCAGATCGCCCTCCAGCGTGACGATCTCGACCGGGCGGAGAAGGAGGCGCGGGCGGCGATGGACGAGAAGAGCCTGCGCCTGGGGCCGATGATCACCCTGGCCGAGGTGCTCCACGCCCGCAAGGACGACGCCGGCGCCCTCGACCTCACCCGCAAGGCGGCGGAGATCTACGGCCAGCGCGAGGCGAAGGACCCGGAGCTGATCCGCGGCCTCGCCCTGGTCCACGGCAGGATCCTCGCCGACCAGGGGGACGCGCCGGGCGCCGAGAGCTCCTTCAAGAAAGAGATCGGGATGTTTCCGGAGAGCGTCCGCGCTTACTCGAGCCTGGCGATCCTCTACGCCCTCTCCGGCCGCCCCGCCGAGGTCGCCCCGACGCTGCGGACGATGGTCGACAAGAACCCCTCGCCGATCGCCTACGCCGAGGCGGTGAGGACGCTGCGCATCCTGAACGACCCCGGCTCCGCCCAGAAGCTGCTGAGCTATGCGCGGACGCGGTTCCCTGGGGACGCGGGTTTGCGGAAGCTGGGCTGAAACACTTTCCCCTTCCCGAGCGTAGGGGTTCACGGCAGCACTTACCCGAGGGGGGCACCGCCGTGGAAACCCTGATTCAGGATCTTCGCTACTCCGTCCGGACGCTCCTCAAGAGCCCCGGTTTCGCTACCATCGCCGTGCTCTGCATCGCGATCGGCATCGCCGCCAACACGTCGATCTTCAGCGTCGTCAACGCCATCCTGCTCCGCCCGTTCCCCTACGCGGATCCCGACCGCATCGTGGCCCTGCACGAGATCCAGCCGAAGAACGACATCGACGCCGACGGGTTCTCCAATCTCGACTATCAGGATCTGCGCGCGCAGGCGACCGGATTCTCCGCGATCACGGCCTATACGCAGCGGAGCCTCACCTTTTCGGGGGACGGCGAGCCCGAACGGGTGGAGGGGGCCTCGATCGCCTGGAACCTGTTTCCCTTCCTCGGCGTCAAGCCGGCTTTCGGCCGCACCTTCCACGAGGACGAGGACCGCCCCGGCGCGCCCGGCGCCGTGCTGCTCAGCCACGAGCTCTGGATGCGGCGCTTCAACGGCAATCCGGACGTCGTCAACAAGACGATCCTGGTCAACGCGGCGGCGCACACGATCGTCGGCGTGATGCCGCCGCGTTTCGGGTTTCCCGAGCGGCAGCTCGCCTGGGTGCCGCTGGCGGACTTCGTCAAGGACAGCCCGCGTTCCGAGCGCAACCTCTCGGTCCTCGGCCGGCTGAAGCCCGGGTCGGGCCTCGAACAGGCGCGGGCGGAAGTGAAGACGGTCGTCGAGCGGATCGCGAAGCAGTATCCGGACTCGCACACCGGATGGAGCGGCAACGCCCGCCCCCTGCGCGAGGAGTTCACCGGCAAGGAGATGCGCCTGATGGTGCTGACCATGCTGGGAGCGGTGATCTGCGTCCTGCTGATCGCCTGCTCGAACGTGGCGAACCTCCTGCTGGCGCGGGCCACGGTGCGGCAGCGGGAGGTGGCGGTGCGCGCCGCCTTCGGCGCCGGCAGAGTGCGCATCGTCCGCCAGTTCCTGACCGAGAGCGTGGTGATCGGCCTGCTGGGCGGCGCGCTGGGTGTCGCCTTCGCGTACTGGGGCATCCGCTGGATCGAGGTCTCCATGCCGGCCGACAATCCGCCCCCCTACTGGATGCGGTTCACGATCGACGCCCCGGTCCTCCTCTACACCCTGGGGATCGCCGTGGCGACCGGGCTCCTCTTCGGTCTCGCTCCCGCTCTCCAGGCGCTCAAGACCGATCTGCACGAGACGCTGAAGGAGGGGGGGCGCGGCGGCGGCTGCAGCCTCCGGCGCAACCGGCTGCGCAGCGGGCTGGTGGTGGCCCAGGTGGCGCTGTCGCTCATGCTGCTGGTCGGTGCCTCGCTGTTCGTGCGGAGCTTCCTCAATCTCCAGGACGAGCGGGGGGGCCTCGAGACCTCCCACCTGATGTCGATGCGGATCTACCTGCCGGCGGGGCGCTACGAGAAGGACGCGGACATGAGCCGCCGCGTCGAGGACGTGGTGCGGCGGCTCGAGGCCCTGCCCGGCGTGGAGGCGGTCTCGGCGTCGAACAACATCCCGCTGGGGGATGGCGGCGGCTTCGGGCGGATCGCCGTCGACGGCAAGGTCTTCCCGCGCGGCGAGGAGCCCAACGTGTTCTGGGCGGGCGTCGGCCCTCACCTCCTGCGGACGCTCGGCCTCGAGCCGGTCAGCGGCCGCGGCTTCACCGACGCGGAGGGTTTCTCGCTCTCCCACGTCGCCCTGGTCAACCAGATGTTCGCCGGCAAGCTCTGGCCGGGGCAGGACCCCGTGGGGCGGCGTTTCCGGCTGCTCGACGGCGACAACACGGAATGGCTCTCGGTGATCGGCGTGGTCGCCGATTTCAAGAACGAAGACATCGACAGCAAGATGCAGCCGGCCGCCTATCTGCCGTACCCCTACCAGGCATCGCGCAACACGGGGTTGACGATCCGCACCCGCTTCGCCCCGGAACAGATCGTGGCGGGCGCGCGCCGGGAGATCCGGGCCTCGGACCCCAACCTGCCCGTCTTCGACATCTACACGCTGGAGCAGGTGCGGCAGAAGGGGGTCTGGGAGTACCGTTTCCTGGGCGGCATGTTCACCGTGTTCGGCTTCATCGCCCTGTTCCTCGCCGCGATCGGCGTCTACGGCGTGCTCTCCTACTCGGTGAGCCAGCGGGTACGGGAGATCGGCGTGCGGGTCGCCCTGGGAGCCCAGGATGGGGACGTGATGCGGCTGGTGCTGCGTCAGGGGCTGCTGCTGGCGCTCTTCGGCATCGCCTTCGGGTTGCCGCTGGCGTTCGGCGCCTCGCAGGTGTTGAAGGGCGTGCTCTACAACGTCAGCCCCAACGATCCGGTGAGCTTCGGGCTGATCTCCGCCGTGCTCGCCGCCATCGCCGCCCTCGCCAGCTACATGCCCGCCCGCCGGGCCCTGGACGTCGACCCGCTGGACGCGATCCGGGGGGAGTAAGCGGCAACGCGGGACGCAAAGAAAAACCCTCCGGCGAAGCGGTAGAGACGTCACAGGTCCTTAACGACAACCTTGGAAGGCCACGGGGACCGCGTGACGTCTCTCGAAGGGTTTTGCCGCTCCATCTGCCACTTCCCGCGAGAAGGCCGACGCTGACCCCGAACGTTCTGCGGCGTATACTTTTTCCGGATGACCGAGGACGAGGAGGTGCCCATGCGCTCGACTCTTGTTGTTGGCCTGATGCTCACCGCCGCGACCTTGCGCGGCGGTGAGATGCCCGGGTGGCAAACCGACTGGAAGACCGCCTTCCAGGTTGCCAGGGAGCAGCATCGCCTGGTTTTCGTCGATTACTCCGCCGGCTGGTGTGGTGAGTGCCACGACGTCGAGAGGCTCACGTTCCAGGCACCCGATATCCTGCAACGCCTGTCCGATTTCGTTTTGTTGCGAGTGGATGTGGATTTCGACAAAATCCCAAGCGCACATCGTCTGACTGATCTGCCTGCCTACGTCGTCTATGATCCCGCGGAGCGGGAGCGTTTTAGAATCGCGGGAAAAGGCGCGGGCTCGTCCCTCACGTCAGCGAATCTCGAAGAGATCCGCGGCGCGGCGCCGGCGTTTCTGCGGGCGGCGGAGCTCCTGGAGGCCAAGCGGGATCTGGAAGCTTCTTTCCTCGTAGCGAACACGTACAGCCGCCTCAAGATGGGATCAAAATCGCGCGGGGCGTACGCCGACGCGCGCCGGATCGCGGATCAGCGAGGTGACAAGGCCGCGGCGCAGGTCGCCGACGCGCAGTCGGCGTTTACGTTCGTGCGGGAGGGAAATGCGCCCAAGGCGATCAAGCTGCTCAAGGCCCTGGCTGAAAAGCCGGTCAATCGCGATAATGAAGCCATCATCTGGCTCACCCTCGGGCACGCCTATGAGATGGCGAAGGACACCAAGTCAGCGCGCGACTCTTACGTGCGCGCCCAATCGCTGGCCCCGCGTGAGAGCCGCACCTATGCGGAAGCCAACGAGTCGATTGCGCATCTGCATTGATCGCGATTGATCGCGCCGCCATGGCGCTCAAAGCTGCCCCCGCACCAGCGGCGCCAGTAGCCTCAGCAGGCGCAGCTTCCAGACCTTCCAGTGCGGCACGCCGGGGTAGCGTTCCGTAAATCCTTCCGGAAATCCACGGGCGTCGATCCGCGCCGATTTTTCGAGGTGGCCATCCATCAGGCTCCGCATCTCGGCGGCGAGCGGATCGTTGCGGACCACCAGGGCGAGCTCGGTGTTCAGCGTCTCGGAGCGGGGATCGAGATTGTAGGAGCCCACGATCACCGTCTCGCCGTCGATCACCGCCGCCTTGGCGTGGAGGCACTCCGGCCCCTGATACTCCCAGAGCTCGACGCCACTGCGCACGAGATCGGTCTTATGGCCGACGTAGCCCGCCTGCGGCCAGAGATTGTCGGTGGCGGCCAGCGAATTGGTCAGGATGCGGACGTGGACCCCGCGGTCGAGCGCCTGGCGCAATGCCGCGCGGAACGCGCGGGAAGGGACGAGGTAGGGGGATTCGATGACGGCGGACTCCCGGGCGGAGTCGAGCAGGTCGCGCAACTCGGAGCCCACCTTGCGCGTCCGGTCCCGGGAATCCACGGGATCGTGGAGGAAACGGACGGGACCGGCCTCGGCGAGCGTCGCCGGTCTGCGCTCCGGATCGTTCCGCGCCTCCTCGATCCTCGCGTCGAGCCAGGTCTTGTGGCCGTCGAGGAGCCTCGCCGCCTCGCCGGTCTCCGCCTGCGTCGCCCGTGCCCGGGAGGGCCGCACCTCGCGGCTCGCCCAGAGGGCGAGGAAGTAGCGGCGGGCCTCGGCGGCGGCGTCCCCTTCCACCTGGAGATCGCAGTCGACGTAGTTGTGCGAGCGGATCTGGCGGCCGTAGCCGAAGTAGGTGCTCTGGATGTTGCGCCCGCCGGCGAGCAGGACGCGGCCGTCGGCGACCACCAGCTTGTCGTGCATCCGGCGGACGATCCAGAGCGGCTTGTCGAGCCGGAAAGGGTGGTACTCGCGGATCGCGACCCCCTCGGCCAGCAGGTGGGCCTGGACGGCGCGCGGAATCCGGTTCCACTGGGCGTCGACGAGCAACTGCACGCGGATGCCCCGGCGGGCGGCATCGCGCAGCAATCCGAGGCTGGTCAGGGTAAACGGGTCGTCGCCGACGATGAAAGCCGAGGCGAGGATCTCCTCCCGCGCCGCGAGCACCATCTCCACCCGCGCCTCCGCCGCCTGCCGGTCGGTCGCGAGGATGCGCACCCGGTCGGCGAGGGCGGGGGAGGAGAGGAGGAGCATGAGCGGGAGGAGTTTCGCCGGTTTCATCGATCCCGATCCTAATCCCCTCCCGCTGGCAGCGGCTCGTCCTTGGTGAGGAAGGCCGACCGCTTCATCTCTTTGGTGCATGAGGTATCGAGGCCGATCGGGGTGCCGTTGATGACGAAGTCGGTGATCAGCTTGCCGTAGCATTCGATGTGGGCCAGCCCGCCCGGGCTGTGGGCGTCGTCGCGGATCATCACGTTCAGGCTGTTCGGCAGGTGGCGCGCGACCTCGGCCGCCCACTCCGGCGGCGTCGCGGGATCGAGCCAGCCGGTCAGGATCAGCGTCGGCGCGGTCGACTCCACCGGCTGGAAGAACGACTCCGGCACCTGGGCGCGTGGCCAGGAGGCGCACGCGGCGATCTGGTCGCGGATACGGTCGTCCCCCTGGTAGGTGTTGGCGACCGCCGCCGCGACCGTCCTGGGATCGATGCGCGCCACATCCTCGGCGCAGGTGATGGCGAGGTAGAGGCCGATGTCCCAGTCCGGATCGGTGCGGTCGAGCACGGTCATCAGGACCATCGGGCCGTAATCCCCCTGGGCCGCCATATGGATGTAGAGCGGGATGCGGACCGAGAGGAAGGGGGAGTACTGCATCGCGCGCAACGTGGTGGTGAAAGCCCCCTTGGAGATCGATAGCGTGACCGGCTTGCCCGTCTTCGGGTGCTTGACCGCCTGCTTGACCGACCCTTGATCGAGCCGGGCCACTACCTTGGCGAGATCCCCGCGGAGATCGGGGAACGCGGTGCGGCAGCTCTCGTCATTGGCACAGTCGTCGAACAGCTTCTCGATGGCGTCCTGGGCCTTGCGGGCGTGGTAGAAGGGCATCTTCGCGTCCATGATCATTGTCCCGGCGAGGATCGCGCTGCGCACGTGCTCCGGGTGCCGCCGCATGTAGTCCTGTGCCGCCCGCGTGCCATAGGAACCACCGAAGACGTTGACGCGGTCGTAGCCGAGCCAGGCGCGCACGTCGTCGAGGTCGTCCGAGGCGATCGGCGTGGTGTACTGCGTGAGGTCGGCCTGTGCGGCGAGCCTGGGCTCGCAGGCCTTGAGGGTCTCCTGGGGGAACAGGGTCCGCACGTACCCCTGGAGATCGTCGTCGCTCCCGGGGAGGACGCAATGCAGGGGGTGGGACTTGCCCGTGCCCCGCTGGTCGACGAAGAGGAGGTCCCGCTGCTTGCGCAGGCCGGCGAGGATCTGGGCGAAGCCCCCGGCCGCGCCGGTCGAGCCGTAGCCGGGGCCGCCGTTGATGTAGATGACCGGGTCCGGCGCCGGATTCGGGCTGAGGGCGGGGAGGACGACGACGTTGAGGTCGATTTTGCGCCCCTGGCGGGTGGTGCGGTTCTCCCAGACAGACAGGGTGCCGCAGAGGGCCGGCTCCTTGAGGCCCTCGACCGGGCAGGGCTTGAGCTTCTGAAGGACGGTGCGCGGGGTGGCTTGAGCTCCGGCGAGCGCGGGGGCGAGCAGGCCGAGGCCGATCAGCAGCGAGGGAAGCATTCTCATGAGGTCTCCTTGAAGTTTCCTGCTCCGCCCTACGGACTCCACGGCTCCCCGGTTTCCGCGAAACCTTCTCTCCCCGGCGGCATCGAAGAGTCCAGAAGGTCGCCGCTGGGCGTATTGTTGAGGAGGAGGGCGAGCTGATCATGGCAGAGATACCCTTGGAGGCAGAAGCACCCGCCGCGCCCGTACCGGTCGAGCCGGTCGCCGCTTCACCCGCGCCGTCCCGCCGGCCGCTGGTCAAGCGCCATCACGGGATCGTGCGGCTGGCCCATTGGGCCAATACGGTGCTGCTGCTGGGGATGATCGCCAGCGGGCTGCAGATCTACATGGCCTTCACGCACTTCGGGCTCCGCGGCCGCCCCTACTATCCGAATCCGTGGGACGGCAAACCGTTCCCTGTCTGGTCTCGCCTCGGCGGCTGGCTGGCCGGCGGCCTCTCCTGGCACTTCGCCCTCGCCTGGCCGTTCGTGCTCACCGGGCTGGTCTACGTCATCTATCTCGCGGTCTCGGGGGAGTGGCGCTCGCTCCTGTTCCGGCCGAGCGACGTCCCCCGCGCCTGGCAGATGCAGCTCTACTACCTGCGCCTGCGCAAGGAGCACCCGCCACAAGGGAAGCACAACGCCCTCCAGAAGCTCGCCTACACGTCGATCATCCTGCTCGGCGCGCTGTCGGTGCTGACCGGCTTCGCCGTCTACAAGCCGGCCCAGCTCTCCTGGCTGACGGCGCTGTTCGGCGGCTACGAGCTCGCCCGCTACTGGCACTTCTGGGCGGTCTGGATCTTCGTCGCCTTCATCTTCGTCCACGTCGCCCTGGTCTTCCTGGTGGACCCCGCCTCGCTGCGGGCGATGATCACCGGCTGGTACCGGGGGAGGTTCCCGAGCCATGACTGACCGATCGGAGAATCGACCCGATCGTCCCTTGAGCCGCCGCGATCTCCTCCGCCTGGGGCTGACCGCCGGCGCCGCCTCGCTCGCTACCGCCTGCGGCTGGCAGGGGGGCCCCCTGATCCCGGCGCTGCGGGGCGCCGCCCACCTCAACGACTGGGTGGGGGAGAACGTCTTCCTCTCCCATCGTCACCTGGCGCACCAGTATCCCGTCTCGGCGCGGACGCCGGAGCCCAACTTCCCGGCGTACTCGATCGTCCGGCCGCTGCCGCGGGTGGCGGACCCCGCGGCCTGGGCGCTGGAGGTGGGAGGGAAGGTGCGCAAGCCGGCGTGGCTCACCCTGGAGATGCTGCGGGCCATGCCGCGAGTCCGCTACACCATCAAGCACCACTGCGTGGAAGGGTGGTCGGCGATCGGCACCTGGACCGGCGTGCCGCTGGCGTCGGTGGTGGCTCTGGTCGAGCCCACGGAGGATGCGCGCTACCTCCGCTTCGACACCTTCGACGCCAATTACTACAACGGCTGGGACCGCGAGAGCGCCCTGCACCCGCAGACGATCCTCGCCTACGCCTTCAACGACCGGCCGCTCGAGCCCGCGCACGGCGCGCCGCTGCGGCTCTACTCGCCGGTCAAGCTGGGCTACAAGCTGACCAAATATCTGACCAAGGTGACCTTCACCACCGAGAAGCCCGGCGGCTACTGGGAGGACCAGGGGTACCCCTGGCTGGGCGGGATCTGAGCGGGGTCTGACGAAAAGGGGCCGGCGTTGGCGGCGCGGTTGCATTCCTTGCCGTCGCCGGGAGATCTTTACGCCCCATATGGCCACTTATGCGATCGGCGACGTCCATGGCTGCTTCCAGGCGCTGCAGCGGCTGTTGCGGAAGGTCGCCTACGATCCCCGGCAGGACCGCCTCTGGTTCGTGGGCGACCTGGTCAACCGCGGCCCGCACTCGCTAGAGGTGCTGCGCTGGGCGGCGGAGCGGGACGACCGGATCATCGCCGTGCTGGGCAATCATGATCTCCACCTCCTGGCCCGCGCCGCCGGGGTTTCCGAGGTGAAGAAGCGCGACAGCCTGGAGGCCGTGCTGGCGGCGCCGGACCGGGACGACCTCCTCGCCTGGCTGCGGGGGCGGCCGCTGATCCATCGCGAGGGCGAAATGCTGCTCGTCCACGCCGGGCTGTTCCCCGGCTGGACTCCGGCCGAGGCGGAACGCCTGGCGCGCGAGGTGGAGGAGCGGTTGCGCGGGGAGAAGGCGGCGAAGCTCCTGGCGGCGGTCGATCAGAGGGTGGCGGAGCGCTGGAAGGAGAGCCTCTCCGGCCACGAGCGGGCGCGCGTGGCCCTGGCCGGCTTCGCGCGGCTGCGCACTCTCGACGCCGAGGCGCGGATGTGCGCCGACTTCAGCGGCCCGCCGGCGCTCGCGCCCAAAGGGTGCCACCCCTGGTACGCCGCCCCCGGGCGCCAGAGCGCCGGCGCGACGGTGATCTTCGGCCACTGGGCGGCGCTGGGGCTCAAGGTCGGAGCCGGCGTTGCCTGTCTCGACACCGGCTGCGCCTGGGGACGCGAGCTCACCGCCCTGCGCCTCGACGACTGGCGGATCTTCCAGGAGCCGGCGGGGGAGAGCTAGGCGCCAAGCTCGCCCGTGCTCGTCCCTGTTTGTCCCTGCTCGTCCCTGTTCTGGTTTAGGATTCACGCCATGAATGACCAGGACCGCGAGCGCGCCTGGGAGCTGTTCGGGCTCCTCTTCCAGGCTCACCCCTGGCACGGGGTATCGATCGGCCCCGAGGCCCCCCGGGTGGTGACGGCCTACATCGAGATCGTCCCTACCGATACCGTCAAGTACGAGATCGACAAGCCGAGCGGCCACCTCAAGGTGGACCGGCCGCAGCAGTTCTCGAACGTCTGCCCGACGCTCTACGGCTTCATCCCCCAGACCTTCTGCGGCGAGCGGGTGGCGGCCTTCGGCCTGTCCTCGGGTGACGCCGCCCATGGCGACCGCGTGATCGAGGGGGACGCCGACCCCCTGGACATCTGCATCCTTTCGGAGCGGACCTTCTCGCACGGCGACACCCTCCTGCAGGCGGTGCCGGTCGGCGGGCTGCGCCTGATCGACCGCAACCAGGCGGACGACAAGATCGTCGCCGTGCTGAAGGGGGATGCGGCGTTCGGGCACTGCCGGGAGATCGGCGACCTGCCCGGAGCGCTGATCGAGCGGCTCCAGCACTACTTCCTCACCTACAAGCGCCCGCCCGGCGCGGAGCTCGAAGCCATCCACATCAACAGCGTCTACGGCTCCGCCGTGGCCCACGAGGTGATCGAGCGCAGCCGCGCGGACTACGAGGAGCGGTATCCGCGGCTCAAGGACCGGTTTCTGCAGGCGCTGGGGCAAGGCTAGGAATTCCAGGGAGAGGGCGCGCAGGATTCCGCGGATTGCGCGCCCTCTCACCCATGCCGATCTAGACGGACTTCGATGCCAGATTTCTCTCCTCCGCGCGCGGACGGGCCGCGTTGCGCTAGAATTCGAATAATTTAGCGAGCTGACCTGTGACGATGATTGCCCGTCCCGAAGAAAAGGAGAGGGTGCTCTATGAGTTCGACGTGTTCCGCGTCGACCCCGTGCGCCGGCTCCTGCTGCGCGCCGAAGAGCCGGTCGCGATCACGCCCAAGGCTCTTTCGATCCTGCTCGCCCTGCTGGAGCATCCGGGCGAGGTGGTGGAGAAGGCGGAGCTGATCGAGCGGGTCTGGCCGGGCGTCTTCGTCACCGAGGCGAACCTGACGCAGAACATCTTCTCCCTGCGCAAGTGCCTGGGCGAGCGGGCGAACGACAACCGCTACATCGTCACCGTCCCCGGCCAGGGGTACTCGTTCGCCGGCGAGCTGCGGCGGATCGAGCGCTCCGCCACCTCCGAGATCCCGATCGTGACGGCCGCTCAGGAGGCGACGCTGGCGCAGGCGCCGATCCCGACGCCGGCCGATCCCCTGTCCGTCCCCGTTTCGCCGACCCCTGAGCCGTTCTCCCCGCTCGAGCTGACAGCTCCCCCGGTTGCGGCGGTTCCGGCGCCCACGCGGACGCCGGCCCGGCATCTGCGGCGGCTGCTCATCGGGGCCAGCGTCGGGGTGGTGGCGCTGCTGGTGACCGTCACCGCGGTTCACATCGTTCAGCATCTCGGCCCCGCGACGCCGAAACCTCAGCCCGGCCCCGCGGCGGGGGCGGAGAGTGTCCGCCAGGCGATCGCCGTGCTCGACTTCAAGAGCCTGTCGCCCAGCGCGGATACGCGCTGGCTGCAGACCGCCTTCTCCGAGATGCTGACCACCGAGCTGGCGGCCGGCGGCAAGATGCGGGTGATCCGCGGCGAGCGGGTCGCGCAGGCGGTGCGCTCGCTCGCGCTGCAGGATCCCGGCAGCCTCGGCGCCGCCGACCTCCAGCGGCTGCACGACACGCTCGGCACCGACCTGGTCGTCGTCGGCTCCTTCCTGCCCATCCAGGGGCAGATCCGCCTCGATCTGCGGGTGGTCCAGCTCCCCGCCGGCGAGACCGTGCTTTCGCTGGCGGAGCGCGGCACCCGGCAGGATCTGTTCGACCTGGTTTCGCGGACGGGGGAGAAGCTGCGGGATTCGCTGGGCGTCGCCGCGCTGTCGCCGAAGCAGGTCCAGGAGGCCCAGGCCCTGCGGCCGTCCAACCCGGATTCTTCCCGGCTCTATACCGAGGGGCTAACGCGGCTGCGCGCCTTCGATTCCCCGGGCGCGCTGACGTCCCTGCAGCAGGCCGTGAAGGCGGATCCAGGCTCGGCCGTGATCCACTCCGCCCTGTCGCGGGCCTGGTCCGATCTGGGCTATGACGCGAGCGCGATCGACGAGGCCCGCAAGGCGCTCGACCTCGGCCGTTCACTGCCGCGCGAGGAGCGCCTCGCGATCGAGGGGCGCCTCTACAGGGCGAGCAAGCAGTGGAGCAAGGCGAGCGAGGCCTACCGGTCGCTCTGGACCTTTTTCCCGGACGACGTCGAGTACGGGCTGCAACTCGGCGAGAGCCTGATGCTGGGAGGCCGGGGTGCCGAGGCGGCCGCGACGCTCGCTTCGCTGCGCAAGCTGCCGGCTCCCGCGGGCGAGGACCCGCGCATTGACGTAGTGGAGGCGAGGAACGCGCGGCGGCTCGCCGATGTCACCGGCGCGCTGCGCGCCGCCGAGAGGGCGGTCGCGAAAGGGCGCCAGTCCGGTCAGAGCCTGGTGGTCGCCCAGGCCCTCATTTATCAAGGGGATGCGCTGCTGACGCAGGGCAAACCCAAGGATGCCATCCGCCTGTTCCGGGAGTCCGCGGAGCTGGCCAGGAAGGCCGGCTATCAATGGGGGATCGGCATGGCCGCGGCCAACGTCGGGGCGGCCCTGCAGGCGCAGGGGGACCTCGACGGCGCGGAGAAGGCCTACGTCGAGGCGCTCGTCATCGCCCAGAAGATCGGCAGCGCCGCGGCCATCGCGGCACAGCTCCAGCTCCTGGGCGCTCTGCACCGCGACCGGGGGGAGCTGAGCGAGGCGCGGAAGTTCCTCGACCAGTCCCGCGACTGGTATGTGAAGATCGGCGAACGCCTGTATGAGGCCCAGGTGCTCGACGCCGGCGGTGCCGTGCTCATCTCCCAGGGAGACCTCGACGGCGCGCGCCAGCACTTCGAGCGCGAGTTCGCCCTCAGCCAGGCGCTCGGCAACCCCGTCCAGACGGCCTTCGCGGTCAAAAATCTCGGGCAGGTCCTCGCCGTGCAGGGGGAGCTGACGGCGGCCCGCCGCCGTTATGAGGAGGCTTTCGCCGCGTTCCACAAGGCGGGCGAAGCGGGCTCCGCCGCCGAGGCGATGGCGGCGTCGGCCGGCGTCTCCGCGCAGCTCGGCGATGTCCGCACCGCCTGGCAGCGCTCGGGGCAGGCGATGGTGGCCAAGCAGCAGGCGGGCGACCGGATCGGCACCGGCCGGATTCTCGGCCTGCGCTCCCTGCTCGCCTACCAGCTCGGCGACCTTGCCGCCTCCCGCGCGCTCGCCGACGAGCAGCTCCAGATCGCCCGCCAGACCGGCGCGCGCTCGCTCACCGCCCTGGCCCTTCAGAACCGCGGCCGGGCCGAGTACGCGGCTGGGAACCTCGCCGTAGCGCGCTCGGAGCTCACGGAAGCCCTGCGGGTGAGCTCGGCGCTGGGCGAGGAGCTGCGGGCAATGGAGATCCGCCTCGATCTGGCCGCGCTCGCGCTCGCCGGGAACCAGGCCGGCGAGGCCGCGGTCCTCGCGCGTCAGGCCGCGGCTTGGTACCAGCAGCGCGGCATCCCGGGCGGCGAGTCCCAGGCCCTCTCGATGCTCGCCGAATCCCTGCTGCGCCAGGGTCTGCGCGGAGAGGCGCAGGCGATGGCGGCGCAGGCGCGCGTCCGGCTCGACGCCAGCGAGGACCGCGAGCTTCGCGTCACCGTCGGCGTTCGGTTGGGGAAGATCGAAGCGGGCACTGGAAATGCCGCCGAGGCGCTCCGGCAGCTTCGGCGGGCGGTCGCCGACGCCGCGAGCTTCGGGTTCGCCGCCGCCAGCCTCGAAGCTCGGCTCGCCCTCGGCGAAGTCCAGCGCGGGGCCGGCGATCCGGCGGCCGGCGCCAACCTGGCGGCGGTCCGCAAGGAGGCCGAGACCCGGGGCTTCAAGCGGCTGGCGCTGGCCGCCGAAAAAAAGACATAAGGGTCATCTCTTCTTCGCTCCCACCCCCATCTCCTCCAGCAGCGGCCCGGCCGCGTCGCCATGGAGGGCCTGCATCAGCCAGAGCATGTAGCGTACGTCGCCGCTGATGTTGCGCGCCACGTCGGGGTTGTAGCCGAAGTCGTTGGCCACGTTCTCCCAGACGCGATCGAAATTGACCCCTACCAGCTCGCCGCGGCCGTTGACCACCGGGCTCCCCGAGTTGCCGCCGGTGGTGTCGGCGTCGGCGAGAAAGTCGACCGGCACATCCTTCAGCCTGGGGTCCGCCCAGCGGCTCGCCGGGGCCTTGGGCGCCGCCGCCAGCAGCTCGGGGGGAGCGTTGAAGGGGGGCTCGCCGGTGTTCTTCTCGACCACGCCGCCGACCGTCGTCTGCGGCAGCATCCAGGCGCCGTCGCGCGGGCTGTAACCCTTGACGTGGGCGAAGGCGACGCGCAGCGTGCCGTTCGCGTCCGGGGCCACGGGGCGGCCGGCGTGGGCGATCACGGCGCGCTGCCAGCGGGGACGCAGGCGCGACACGGCTCCCTGGAAGCGGTCGTCCTGCTCCTTGAGCGCGCGCAGCTCGCGGTCGAGCGCGAAGGCGAGGTCGAGCAGCGGGTCGTGGCGGGCGCGGAGCTGCTCCTCGCTCTCCTCGAACATCCGCTTGCGCTCGGCGAGATCGGTGACCTTCGTGCGGGCGAGCAGGTCGTCCACCCGGGCGCGGATCGCCTCGCGGTCGCCGGCGATGAAGCTCTCGACGGCCGGCACGCGGTTCCCCTCCGGCATCGCGGCGAAGCGGGTGAAGACGTCCGTGAGCAGGGCGGCGTCGGTCGGCGCGTCGAGGCGCTTCTGCTCGCGCTCCAGCCGCTCGCCGAGCCGCTCGCGGTTGCGCTCCTGGTAGTCCGGCTCGCGCTCCAGGTCCGGCTTCGCCTTCTCGCCGGCCCAGCGCGCCAGGGTGAGCGCCAAATCGAGCGGCTTGGGGCCGAATTTCATCAGGGTCAGCAGGAAGTCGCGTTCCCACGTCCGCCGCCGCTCGGCGATCATCCGCGCCAGCTCGTCGTGCGCCGCCACGGCCTCCCGCTGCTCCGGACGCTTCGCCGCCCAGGCGAGGATCTCCTTCTCGGCGGCCGCCTTCTTCTCCAGGATCTGTCCGCGGCGGATGCCGGCCACCTGCCCGCGCGAGTTCTTCTCCTGGTTCGCGAGCCCCTTGATGCGGTCGGCGAGAGCGATGCGCACCGCTTCATCCGTCTTCGAAGCGGCCTCCATCCTGTCGATCCAGGCGCGGTAGAGCTCGGCGCGGCGCGGATAGAAGAGCTCCGCCCGCTCGCGCATCTCGGCCTCGGTATAGGAGCGGAAGGTCAGGCCGGGATAGCCGGCGACCATCACGAAGCTGTCCGGCTCGGCGCCGCGCGGCGAGACGGGGAAGAAGTGCCGCGGCCGGTAGGCGACATTGGCCTCGGCCTTCGGCGCCGGCTGGCCGCCAGGGCCGGCATAGACGCGCAGCAGGGCGAAATCGCCGACGTGCCGGGGCCAGCTCCAGTTGTCGATCTCGCCACCGAAGTCGCCCACGGCCCCGGGCGGGGCATAGACCAGCCGCACGTCCGGGAACTCCAGGCTGTCGATCAGCACGTAGCGCAGGCCGCCGTCGAACGCCGCCACCTGGCAGCGGTGGTGCTCGGCCTTCTCGCACGCGGCCACCATCTCCTTCTGCTTGCGCTCGATCGCCCGGAAGCGCGCGAGGTCGTCCGCGCCGGCGGGCGCCGCGGCCTCGACCTCCCGGGTGACGTCGGTCATGCGATGGGGGATCGTGGCGCGGACGCCGGACCCCGGCAGCTCCTCGGCCGGCGTGCGGGCGAGGAAGCCATGGGTGATCAGGTCCCGTTCGGGGGTCGAATGCTGCTGCAGGATCGAGAAGGCGCAGTGATGGTTGGTGATCATCAGACCCTGAGAGGAGATGAAGCCGGCCGTACACCCATCGATCTTCACGGCTGCGTCGAGCAGGCCGGCGCCCTCCGCGGTCCACAGCTTCTGCGGCGGGATCTCGAGGCCCAGCTCGCGAAGCCACTTCGGGTCGTGCTGCAGCACCTGCTCGGGGGTCCACTTTCCTTCCACGGCGAAAGCTCCTGCGCATGCGGCCCAAAGGCCGAGGGTGAAGACGGCGGCGGCACGGATTCTCATGGTGGGGGAGTTTACCGCAGGGCCTTGCAGGGGCGGCCAGACAAGCCACCCCTACAGAGTTTTCAGCAGGCGCCCGGTCAGCTTCCCGGGCAGGCCAGGGCGGCGGGGAGCTGCGGAGATACGAAGGAAGGCTGGAACTTGTTGTGGGTGTAGTACGGAATCCCCCAGAAAGGCTCGATCCCCTGGCTGTCGCCGGGGGGCTTGGCGGGATCGCAGATCACCACCCGGTGGTCTGGGGAGAAGCCGGGGAGCTCGGTCTGGAAATAGGTCACCCAGAGGCCGGTGTCGTTGAGCGCCTGCATGTCGGTGAGCTCGACCTCGGTGGGCTCGCCGTTGCGGTTCGCGGTGTCGCCGCCCAGGAGCTCCGGATGCTGCGTCCAGGCCCAGACCAGGGCGTCGTGCAGCACGAAGCGGACCTCGTTGCCCGGTCCCGCCCACTTCTTGAGGCGCGTGGAGGCGGTGAAGGGCCCCCAGCGGCGCTCGAAGGCCGCGACCACGGCCGGATCGGTACGGCTCAAGACGTAGGGGTTCGGATGCGCCCCGACGAGATCGGGACGGGCGGAGTAGTCGACCTGATAGGAAAGGAAGGGGCTGGTCAGGGTGTCGAGCTGGTAGTGCGAGACCGCCAAGCCTCTCGCCTGCGGGTCGTAACCCACGCCCGGGCGAGTCTGCGCGGTGACGGCGGGGGCGGCGGCGAGCGCCACGAGGACGAGGGCGGCAAACATCCCGCGGGTGCGGATCGGCATCCGAAGACCTCCAGGAGCTGAATCGATTCAGGGTACGACGGCCGGCATGCTATCGCAGCATGGCCGGGCTGTCGAGACCGCCGTTGCGGGAGAGGCCGATGGTACACTTCGGTGTCCGACGGTATTCAAGTGGAAAGGATTTTATGAACAGCAAGCAGATACTGGCGGCCCTGGGGATCGCCTCGACGCTCCTCGCCGCCGGCCCGGCGACGGGCTGCGCCGCGACCGGCAGCAGCGCTCCGCCGGCCGCAAAGCCCGATACGAAGGCCGAAGAGATGAAGGCCGGGATGAAGCCCGAAGCCAAGCCGGAGATGAAGCCGGATGTGATGACGGTGACCACGAAGGACTACACCTTCACCGTCCAGACGCCGGCGGGGTGGACGGGGGATATCGAGGGCGCCAAGAAGTATCAGGGCAGCGTCCTGTTCACTCAGAAGCCGGAGGCGGCCACCCCTGGAGGGGGTCAGGTGCTGGTGGGCGTCTACCACAAGTTCGACGAGAACGTGGGGTTGCGCCTCGAGACGGACACGCAGAACTATCGGAAGCAATATCCCAAGCTGGAGCTCGGCGAGCTGGACGCGAAGCACCCGCAGTACGCGACCTTTCCGCGGACCTTCTCGCAGGCCGGCGAGTTCTACCAGTACGTGACCTACCTCAACCCCGGATCGCTCTACCCCTACTCTCTGTTCGTGGCGATGTACAAGAAGACCCCCGCGACGCCGGAGGAGCTCGCCGCCTACAAGGAGATCGTACGGTCGCTGCGGATGACTCCGCCGAGCTCGAAGCCGACCCAGTAAGGCCGCTATGACCTGGTACGGGAGAACCAGTAACTGGTCCGGCGCTTATCATGAGCTACGGCCAGAATCCGTATCAGGTCGTCGTACGTCCTGTAGATGAGGCTGTAAGGATAAAGCCTGAATACGTACCGTCGCGTCTTTGCTTTGTAACGGGGCCAGCGGAGAGGTGCCGCCGCGACCTGCTCGATGGCGTGATTGAGATCCGCGAGAAACCCTTCTTCGGCCGAGGGGCTCTGCGTCAGGTACCAGTCCCGGGCCTCTTCGACCTCCCGGGCAGCTTCCGGGTGGAAGATGAACCGGCTAGCGGCCACGTCGACTGTGCAGGAGCCTGCCCTGGAACTCTTCCCAGGAAACCCCCTGCACCGCTCCAGATTCCAACTCAGTGGCCCGGCGCTCTATCTCAACAGCCCAGGCGTCTTCCTCGTCGGCTTCGACGGATTCCAGGCTGTCGAGCAGCCGGGCGGCTACCTCCGCGCGGTCCTGTTCGTCCAATGCCAGAGCCTTGCGAACCACTTCTTCGACTGGAGACTTCATCACTCCAGCCTACCATAGAGATTTCGCGAGGGAGCTCTAGCCGCGCTGGATCAGCGTGCGATACGTGCGCAGATGGCGGAAGGCGGCCTCGGGCTCGCCCAGTTGCTCGTAGATCCCGGAGAGGTTGTAGTGGGCGTCCGCGAGCGTGCGGTCGAGGTCCAGGGCGGCCACGTAGGCGTCGGCGGCCTCGCGCAGCCGGCCGAGATCCTGAAGGACGACGCCGAGGTTGTAGGCGGCGGTGGTGTCGTCCGGCCGGGCGGCCAGGGCCAGACGGTAGTGCCGCTCGGCCTCGACGATCTCCCCCCGCTCGTGGAGGAGGCGCCCGAGGTTCACGTGGGCGTCTGCGAGGTCGGGCTCGATCTCCAGCGCGCGCCGGTAGGCCGCCATCGCCTCCTCCGGGGAGTCTTCCTCGAGTTCGGCGCCGTGCTCGTACCAGTCCGACCCCTGCTCGGGCTCGTCAGGCTTGCCGTCCTCCTCCCGCGCGGGAGTGCGCAGGGGGAGCGTCGCGGCGCCGCGCGCCAGCTCGGCGAGCTCGAAGTCGAACACCGCCTGCCCCGACTCGGGGTTCCAGACGTCGCGGCCATCGCGCACCACGACGTGGTGCCCCTGGGCGGAGATGCGGACGCCGGTGAGCGCGCGGTCCTCGGGGAGTTGCTCGCGCAGGTTCTGCAGGGCGAGGCGCACGCGCCGCCGGGGGACGCGGGCGGCGAGCAGCCCCTTGGCGGTGCGCAGGACGATCAGATCCTGGAAGGAGAAGTAATATTCGCCGCGCGGGCCCTGCGAGGGGGCGAGGAAGCCTGCCCGGACGTAGGAGCGGACCTGCGCGGCGGAGAGGCCGAGCAGGGCGGCGACATCCTTGGTCGAGTAGCCTCTGGCTTGAGGCGGCCGCGGGACCAGACGGTCCAGCCCGCCCGGTACTTTGAGAGCGGAAGACCGGTTCATCCCTCTCAGTGTAACCCGGCGGGCTTATCTCTTTGAACTCTTTTTTTTCGGCGCCTCGTCGATGGCGGCCACCGAGTCGTTCGCGGCGCGCGACGACCGCTTCGCCGGCTTGCGTTCGGCGAGCGAGATCGGCTCGGCGGCAGCCTGCGGCTTGGCGGCGGCGAGGCTCGCCTTGAGCGCCGCCATCAGATCGATCACCTGCGCCTTCGGCGCCGCGACCGGCGTGGCGGTGATCTCCTCGCCCTGGATCTTGCGCTCGATCAGCGCCCGCACCTGCTGGCGCTGGGTGTCCTCGTAGGCCTCGGGGCGGAACTCGTCGGTGGCGATCTGCTCGATGAGCTGGACGGCGAGCTTGAGCTCCGGCTCCTTGAGCTCGGCCGTGCCCATCGGCACCTCGGAGAACGAGCGCAGCTCGTCCGAGTAGCGGAGCTGCTGCATGATCAGCCCCTCTCCGAACGGCCGCAGCAGCACGAACTGGTCCTTGCCGCGGGCGACGTAGCGCGCCAGCGCCGCGCGGTTGGTCTGCTTCATCGCCTCGGCGAGCAGCCGGTACGGCCGGTCGCCCCCCTTGTCGGGCCCCAGGTAGTAGGACTTCTCGTAATAGATCGGATCGACCTGCTCGAGCGGCACGAACTCGGTGATCTCCACGGCGTTGGTCGGCTCCGGCGTCAGCGCCTTGAGCTCCTCTTCCGTAAAGAGAACATATTGCCCCTTCGAGTACTCGTAACCCTTTACCATTTCATCTCGCCCGACGACTTCCTCGTCGACCGGACAGATGTATTGTTGCTTCAAGCGGGAACGGCATTTCTTGTGGAGCATGTTAAATTGGATGCCGGCCGCGCTCTCTCCCGTCGAATAGAGTTTCACCGGGATCGTGACGAGACCGAATGAGATCATTCCGGAGGCAAAGGGTCGGGCGCTCATAAGGCGTAATATACCATTCAATCGCAATGATGGAGCGTATTTATCAGGATTTGATCACCGCCGTTCCGGAGGTTCATTCGCGGCGGTCATTTAACGTTTCTAGATGATTTCCCTGCCTTGAAATCGATCTCCACGACACCTGAACCGGTAACCGATTCGATCCGCGGCGAGCTGGCGCGGCTCGGCGCGCCGCGCGTGGCGGTCGATCCCGCCGCCCTGCGGCCGATGAAGCCGGAGACCGCCGAGCGGCCGTTCAACCGGGCGGGCTGGGTGTTCGAGCTCAAGTACGACGGCTTCCGCATGCTGGCGGCCGGCGGGGCGGGGGAGTCGCGGCTGTTCTACAAGAGCGGCCACGACGCCACCCACATCTTCCCCGAGCTCGGCGCGGCGATCGCCGGCCTGCCGTTCCGCGGCCTGATCCTCGACGGCGAGGCCGTGGTGCTCGACGGCGAGGGGCGCCCCAACTTCCAGCGGCTGCAGAAGCGGGGGCTGCGCGTCCGGCTCGCCGATGTCCAGCACGCCGCCGCGGCCAGCCCGGCGACGCTGTTCGTCTTCGATCTCCTGGGGTTCGAGGATTTCGATCTCCGGCCGCTGCCGCTCGCGGCGCGTAAGGAGATCCTGCGCCGCGTGCTGCCGCCGGGCGGCGACTGGATCCGCCTTACCGAGGAGATCCCGGAGCGCGGCGAGGACCTCTACGCCGCTGTCGCCGGCATGGGCCTGGAGGGGATCGTCGCCAAGCGCGCCGGCTCGCCCTACCGCTCCGGATATGCGAAGGACTGGCTGAAGGTGCGGGTCGACCAGAGCTCGGACTTCGCGGTGGTCGGCTTCGAGCCGGTGGCGGGGGGGCGCACCGGCCTTCGCCGGCTCCACCTCGCGACCGTGGACGGCGGCGGGCTCGCCTACGCCGGCACCGTGGGCACCGGCTTCACCCGCGAGGTGGAGGGTGAGATCCGCGAGCGGCTCGATCCGCTGCGCCGCGACAGCCCGGCGTTGCCGGTGGCAGACGTCCGCGGCACGGTCTGGGTCGAGCCCGAGATGGTCGTCGAGGTCCGCTACAAGGAATGGACCGACGGCGGGCATCTGCGCCACCCTGTCTTCCTGCGCCTGCGTGACGACAAGACGGCCGGCGAGTGTTTCCGCCCGGGGGAGGAAAGGGAAGCCGAAGTGGAAGTAGGGGAGGGGCTTGTCCCCTCCCTCGCGCCAGAGCCGCAGGAAACGAAGAAATCCGCCAGGCTCACCAATCTCGACAAGGTTTTCTGGCCGGAGGAGGGGATCACGAAGGGGGATCTGATCGAATATTACCGCGCGGTCTCCCCCTGGCTGCTCCCCCTCCTGCGCTCGCGCCCGCTGATGCTCGACCGTTATCCGAACGGCATCACCGGCAAATCGTTCTTCCAGCGGAGCGAGCCGGTGGACGACGTGGAGGGGCTGCTGGCGCTGGTGAATCTCGGCGCGATCCCATTCCACATCGGAGCCAGCCGGCTGGAGACCCCGGACTATCCGGACTGGTGCATCCTGGACCTCGATCCGAAGACGGCGCCGTTCGCCCACGTGGTGAAGATCGCGCTCGCCATCCGCGAGCTGTGCGAAGAGATCGGGATGCCCAGCTTCGTGAAGACGAGCGGCGGCAGCGGCCTGCACGTCCTGCTGCCGATGGGCGGGCAGCTCGCGCACGAGCCGGCGCGGCAGCTCGCCGAGCTGCTCGCCGGGGTGATCGTCGCCCGCCTGCCGGCGATCGCCACCACCGCCCGGTCGATCGCCGCCCGCGGCGGCCGGGTCTACGTGGACGCCCTGCAGAACGGCCGCGGCAAGCTGCTGGCCGCCCCCTACTGCGTCCGCCCGCACCCCGGGGCGCCGGTCTCGACCCCGCTCGACTGGCGCGAGGTGAACGCCCGCCTCGACGTCCGCGCCTTCGATCTGAAAACCGTGCCGCCGCGCCTCCGCAAGCGCAAGGCCGACCCGCTCCTGCCGGTGCTGACGGCGCAACCCGACCTCGAAGGCGCGCTAGCGCGGCTGTCTGCTCTCCTGTAGGGTACGCTGTGCGCACCGTTTTCGCCGCCTCAGGTGCGCACAGCGCACCCTACAAACAGAACGGCCCGCGGGGTTTGCCCGCGGGCCGCCAAAGAAGACGACGAAAAGGTTTTTGTTACGGCACGCAGGCCGTAACGCTCACGTCGTCGAGGAACCAGCCGGTGCTGGTGACGCTGCAGTCGGTGATCGCGGTGAAGCCGATGCGGACCGACTGGCCGGCGCAGCCGCCGGTGCCGCCGATGGCGGCGTTGCAGGCGGCGTCGAGATCGACCGTGGTGTTGACGAACGACGAGGCGCTGCCGGTAAACGCCGCCACGCCGGCGGCTCCCGCCGGCGGGCAGGAGGCGCTGATGGTGCCGTTGTAGGTGGTGCCGGAGAGGATCGCTGTGGCGGGCACGAAGAAGTAGTTGGTGCCGTTGACGGAGATCGCCAGCGTGCCGCCGTCGAAGCCGCTCTCGAAGCCGCGGCGGTGCCAGAACGACAGCCTGGAGGTGGTGGCGCCGGCGGGGACCGCGATGCCGGCCGCGCCGTTCGGCTGGGCGAAGGCGAAGCGGTTGTTGCCATAGGCCGCGGTGCAGGTCGAGCCGCCGAAGCGGAAGATGTTGGCGCCGCTGCGGGCGGTGCAGGCCTGGACGCCGCGCCAGTCGACGGTGCTGCCGCCGGAGAGGAAGGTGCCGGTGGTCCAGCCGGCGAGGCCGGTGGCGCTGTCGAAGGTGTTGGTGTAGAGCGTCCGCGTGGTGCAGCCGACACAGATGCCGGTGGTCGCCGTGGCCTGGCTCGAGTTGCCCGACTCGCAGCTCGTAAAGGCGCGGACGACGTAGAAATAGGCCGTGTTGCAGGTCAGGCCGGTGTCGCTGAACGACGTCGTCGCCGAGGTGTCGATCTGCGTGTACGGCCCGCCCGAGGTGGTCGAGCGGAGGATGCGGTACTGGGTGGCGCCGGCCACCGCGCTCCACGTGAGGTTGATGCCGGTCGAGCCGCTGGCCACCGCCGTCAGGCCGGTGGGCGCCGCGGGGGGCGTGCAGGTGGTGCCCCCCTCGGTGACGGCGGCGGTCCAGATCTCCTCCTTGCCGCCGCTGCGGCGATCGCTCCAGGAGGGGAAGAAGGTGCCGGCGTAGCCGGAGAGGCTGTTGTAGTCGCCGTACTGGTTGCCGGAGTCGGCGCCGGCGATGGTCTCGTCGGTCTGCGCCGTGGTCACCTTGAACGGCACGCTCCAGGAGGCGCCGTCGTCGAACGAGGCCTGGTAGTAGACGTTGGTCTTCTTGCGCGTCGAGTCGTCGACGGTGTCGTAATACATCACGGCGATCTGGCCGTTGGTCTCGTCGACCACCAGCCACGGGTTGTACTGGTCGTTGAGCGATGCCTGGTTGTTGAGCATCACCCGCGCGCCCCAGGTGGCGCCGCCGTCGGAGGAGCGGGCGAACCAGATGCGGGTCTTGCAGGCCGAGGTGGCGCTGGCGCCCGGCTCATTGGTGGCGGTGGTGCAGCCGGTGGCGCCGGTGAGGTCGCTCCAGACGGCGTAGACCATGTTCTTGGTCGCCGTCCGGTAGGCGCCGCCGGAGGTGTAGATGAGCTGGCGGCGGCTGTTGAACGAGGGCACGCCGATGTCGAATGAGTCGAAGGTGGTGTTGATGGTGACCGGGGCGCCGTAGCTGACGCCGCCGTTGGTCGACTTGGCGACCAGGAGCCGGCGATTGCCGGTGGCCGGCCAGAAGACGAAGACGTCGCCGGCGCTGTTGGTCTTGACGTCGCAGCCGATCGCCGTGCCGGTGGTCTCCGCGCCGCTGATCTGGATCGGCGTGCCCCACGCGCCGCCCGGGCCGGTGCGCCGGTTGACGAACTGCGGGTTGCCGTTGTGCCAGCAGGCGTAGATGTTGTCCTTGAAGGCCGAGGTGGCGCTGTGGTCGACCCAGATCATCTGCTTGTCGGTGTTGGTCTGGGTGCCGGAGAAGGTGTTGTCGAAGGTCCAGGTGGCGCCGCCGTTGGTCGACTTGTAGGCCCGCATCTTGAGCGTGGTGCCGGTCGAGTTGATGCCGATCGTGGTCGCCCAGGCGGTGCCGTCCGAGGTCCAGTCGACCGTCGGATCGGAGTGGAAGGCATCGCCGGTCTGCAGCGCCAGGCTGGTCTGCCCCCAGGTGGCGCCGCCGTCGGAGGAGTAGAACTGGGCCTGCTGGCCGCTGCCGCCGATGTTGTTCGAGGCGCCGATGATCTTCTGCGTGTTCCAGTAGTTGACCCGGATGTCCGACTCGCTGCGCGAGACGGTGGCCGCGCCCGAGACGCGGAGGTTGGTGCCGCCCGAGGTCTTCACCGGCCGCGGCGCGATGTCCGGCTCGGGACGGCCGGGACGCAGGTCGGAGTGCTTCTCCATCCACTCCGCGACTTCCTTGAGCACCAGCGGATAGCCGCCGGTCGGATCGGTCGCAAGATAGGTCCCTTCCGGATGCGCCTTGCGCCAGTTGACGCGCAGCCAGAGCGGAATGCGGATCTTGTCGTACGCCTCGTCGGCGCGCAGCAGCGAGAAGTCCTGATTCTCACGGATCAGCTTCTCCAGCGCGCTACCGGCGGGCGCCTCGGCCTTCTGGATCTGGGCTTTGAGCGTCGGCCAGCCGGCGCCGGGAGTGGGGGAGGCCGCGAAGGCCGCCGTGGACAGGGTCAAAGACAGGACTGCGAACAGCAATCTGCGCATAGGGGTGCTCCTTTTCGAATCCGCATGAAAAAGCCCCGAAATGATTCGGAGACAAAACAACAGGCCTACAAGAAAAAGGGTGCGGAGGGGAATTGGAAGCGAGCCCACGAAATGTAAAAAGGCGCCCCGGATGGGGCGCCTTTCATTTACATCTGGAGGGGAAAGGACCGGCTTACGGCTCGATGACCGGCACGGTCCAGATCTCTTCCTTGCCACCGCTGCGGCGGTCGGTCCAGGAGGGGAAGATCTTGCCGGCGTAGATCGACAGGCTGTTGTAGTCGCCGTACTGGTTGCCCGAGTTGGCGCCGGCGATCGTCTCGTCGGTCTGGCCGGTGGTGAGCTTGGTCGCGGCGCTCCAGGTGGCGCCGTTGTCGGCCGAGGTCTGATACCAGATGTCGGTCTTCTTGCGGCCGGCATCGCCGACCGTGTCGTAATAGATCAGCGCCAGCCGGCCGGTGGTGTCGTCGACGCCCAGCCACTGGTTGAACTGATCGTTGAGCGAGGCCTGGTTGTTGGTCATCACCGGCGCGGACCAAGTGGTGCCGCCGTCGGTGGAGCGGGCGACCCAGACGCGGCTCTTGCAGGTCGAGGCGACGTTGGTGCCCGGCTCGTTGGCCGGGGCCGTGCAGCCGGTGGCGCCGGTGAGGTCGACCCACGAGGCGTAGACGTTGTTCAGCGTCGCGGTGCGGTAGGCGGCGCCGGAGACGTAGATCAGGGCGCGGCGGCTGGCGAACGACGGCACGCCAATGTCATAGCTGTCCTTGGTGGTCGCGATCACCTTCGGGGTGCCCCAAGTGGTGCCGCCGTTGGTCGACTTCGCCATCACGATGCGGCTGTTGCCGGTGGTCGGCCAGAAGACGAAGGCGTCGCCGCTGGCGTTGCTCCCCATCGAGCAGCCGATGGCGGTGCCGGAGGTCTCGGCGCCGCTGACCTGGATCGCCGTGCTCCACGCGCCGGCCGGGCCGTTGCGGCGGCTGACGTACGCCGGGTTGCCGTTGTGCCAGCAGACGTAGATGTAGTCCTTGAAGGCGGAGGTGGCGCTGTGGTCGACCCACATGATCTGCTTGTCGGTGCTCCGCTGGCTGCCGGAGAAGGTGTTGTCGTAGACCCAGGTGGCGCCGCCGTTGGTCGACTTGTAGGCGCGCATCTTAAGGGTCTGCCCCTTGATGCCGATCGTCGTCGACCAGGCGGTGCCGTCCGAGGTCCAGTCGACCGTCGGATCGGAGTGGAAGCTGTCGGTGCTGAACAGCGGCAGGAAGCTCTGCCCCCAGGTCAGGCCGCCGTTGCTCGAGTAGTACTGGGCCTGCTGGCCGGTGCCGCCGATGTTGTTAGAGGCAACGATGACCTGGGTCGGGTTCCAGTAGTTGATCCGGATGTCCGACTCGCTGCGCGGCACCGTCTGCAAGCCCGAGGTGCGGACGTTGCCGCCGACCGTCGTCTTCTCGTTGATCGGGCTCGAGGCCTTCGCCTCGGCGTCGTCATCGCCGTCGAAGCCGGGGGCGCGCAACGTGTCCGCCTCGGTCGGCACCAGATCCTGGTGGAGGCGCATCCACTCGGCCATCTCCTTGAGCACCAGCGGATAGCCGCCGGTCGGATCGGAAGCCGAGTACTTCCCCTCCGGGTGCCCCTTGCGCCAGTAGACGCGCAGCCAGAGCGGCACCGGGATCTTGTCGCCGGCCTCTTCGGCGCGCAGCATTCCGAAGTCCTGGTTGTTGAGGATCAGCTTCTCGAGCGCGGTGCCGGGCTGCACCCGGCTGGACTTGAGCTGCTGGTCGGCGGAGGGCCAGGCGTGCTGGCGGGGGGCGGCGAATGCCGCGCTGGCGGCGAGCGATACCGCGACGGTGGCAACCATCAGAGACAGCTTGCGCATTGGGTGATGCTCCTTTTCGAATCTGCACATTAAACAATCTCCAACTTGCGTGGAGATAAAACCACAGTCCTACAAGTTACTGAGTGCGTGCGGCGCGCAAAAGTGAGCCAAAAAGCAAAGCGCCCCTCCCCGCGAGGGGAGGGGCGCCGGTGTTGCGACTTCGGCCCTTGGGTTACTGCACGTTCAGGGTGAAGTCGTCGAGCACGAAGGAGGTCTGCAGCGAGCTGTCCTCCGTGCCGACGAGGAAGACCTGGACGGTCTGCCCCTTGAACGCGATCACGTTGAAGCTACGCTGCGTGAAGCCCGTGGCCTTGTTCAGGTTGGAGAAGGTGCCGAGGGTGGAGAGCACCGTGCCCGCGGTGTTGCGGATCTGCACCCGGAGGGTGTCGAACGCGGTCGTGGTGGTCGTCTCGGCCGAGTCGATGTGGAGCCAGAAGGCCAGGGTGGCCGTGGTGGCGGTGGACGGGATCGTCACCGTCTGCAGGACGCTGTCGGTGTGGGTCGTGCCGTAACCGTTGAGCCACGCCTTCCAGGTCCCGGAGTGAGCCGCCTCACTGGAGGAGCTGTCGACGACGCCCGCGGTGGTGGTCCAGGGCGCCGGGCTACCCGAGCCATTCTCGAAGCCGGGGTTGCCGAGGAGCTGCGTGATCCCGCCGCTGGTCACCGTCAGGGTGACGGTGGCGGTGCGGGAGAGGGCGCCGCCGGTGCCGGTGACCGTGATCGTCGAGGTGCCGGCGGTCGCGGTCGAGGCCACGGTGATCGTCATCGTCGAGCTGCCGGAGCCCGGCGCGGCGATCGAGGACGGGCTGAAGGAGACGGTCACGCCCGTGGGCTGACCGGAGGCCGAGAGCGCCACGGCGGAGTTGAAGCCGTTCGAGATCGCGGACGTGATCGTCGAGCTGCCCGCCGCGCCCTTCGCGATGGAAACCGAGATCGGCGACGCCGAGAGCGCGAAGTTCGGGGTCGGGACGCTGGTGACGGACAGGCTGACCGTGGCGGTGTGGGTGGTGCTGCCGCCGGTGCCCGTGATGGTGACCGTCGACGTGCCGAGGGTGGCCGTCGAGGAGACGGTGAAGGTCAGCGTCGAGCTGCCCGAGCCCGGCGCGGCGATCGACGACGGGCTGAAGGAGGCCGTCACGCCGGCCGGCAGGCCGGAAGCCGAGAGCGCGATGGCGGAGTTGAAGCCGCCCGAGACCGCGGTCGTGACCGTGACGTTGCCGGAAGCGCCCTGCGCGATCGACGTCGAGCTCGGCGAGGCCGAGATCGTGAAGTTGGGCGTCGTGGTGGTGGTCGGGGTGACCGAGATGCAGGTCGAGGGGAGCGAGGCGCAGGCCTCGTTGCCGCTCGGGTAGGCGGTCACCTGGTAGAAGTAGGCCAGGCCGTTGCCGACGTTGACGTCGTTGAGCGACGTGGCCGCGGTGGCGGTGGCGATCTTGGTGAAGCCGGCGTTGCAGCCGGTCTCATTGCGGAACACGTTGTAGACCGACGAGCCGACCGCGCCCCAGGAGAGCGCCGCCGAGTTGCTGCCGGGGGTGATCGAGAGCGACGGCGAGGACGGCGGCGTGCAGCCGGCGAACGTCGTCGAGGCCCCGGTGTCGGTGGTGCAGGCGATGCCGTGCCGGTTGAAGGCGGCGAACAGGGCGCCGCCGTGCGGCGTACCGTTCGACAGGTTGCCGTCGTCGTCGTCCACCAGGCGCATCACCTTCCAGAGCGAGCCGGCGCTGCAGCCGTTCGACGTATAGGTCGTGCCGGTGGTGCAGGCGAAGGACTTGGTGGCGGTGTTGCGCGAGAGGTACCAGAGGCGGTCGAGGATCGTCCAGGCCACGCCGGTGCCGGGGCTCGGCAGGTCGCGCGCGGCGAGGTCCCACATCGTCTCGGTGGGCACGTACGACTCGCAGTGGACTTCCTTGCCGCACGGGCCGGCGCCGCCGGAAGCGCCGGGGCAGTGGACGCGGATGAAGCTGTTGGCCGTGGCCGGGGTGTTCGAGGCGTGCTTGGCGAAGTCGGCCTCGCGGACGCCGGTGCAGGCCGTGCAGGCGTCGCCGTAGCCGGAGCAGTTGCTCGACAGGAAGCCGGCGCCCAGGCAGGAGGCGTGGAGGGCGATCAGCGCCGTGGTGTCGCCGTAGGACTCGCCGGTCGCGCCGTCGGTGGCGGTGCCGGTGCCGTCGTTCTGGTCGATGCCGTGGCCGAACTCGTGCAGCGACACGCCGGCGATCTGGCCGGTGTTGTTGCAGCCGCCACCCGACTTGAAGAAGTTGAGGGTCGACCCGTTCCAGTAGGCGTTGCAGGTCTGGTTCAGGTTGACGTTGACCGTCAGCTTGGTGTTGATCCAGGCGTTGCTGGGCAGCCAGCCGCGGACCACTTCCTTGATCCGGTTGACCTGGTAGAACTGCTGGCGGGCGGAGTGGGTGTTGCCCGCGCCGCCATGCCCCGGCGTCGTGCAGTCGGTCCCCGTGGAGGTGCCGAAGGCGATGTTGCCGGAGGCGTCCGAGGCCTGCGAGATGGCGCCGCAGGAGTCGGTGATCCGGACGTACTGGCCGTTGAGGGTCGAGGAGACCGTGCCGCTGGTCCAGTTGTAGACGCCGGCCGAGTTGGTGAAGCCGCCGGACGACACGTCGGCGAACGGCATCGGGCGCACGACCTCGCTGCCGGTCGTGGGCGAGTTCAGGTAGGTGCCGCCGGTGACCTGCGCCGCGGCGTAGTCGTTGATGTCGGAGAGCTCGAGCACTTCGCCGGTGGCGGCGTCGACCCGGGCGCGCCAGGTGCCCATCACGCCGTCGCGGTGGAAGACGAACTGCCAGACCTTGGCGATGCCGCGGCCGTTGCCGAACTGGAAGCCCTCGGCGATCTTGTTGTCGGCGGCGTCGGCCGGCAGCAGGTGAAGGCTGCCCGCGTCACGGAGCGAGTCGCCCCGCTGGAAGCCGCCGACGAGCTTGGCGACCGCGTCCAGGGCGTCCTTCTGGCTCAGCTTGGTCGGCGGCACCGCGGCGCCGGGGGCCGGCAGGTTCTCCGTGCCGTACTGGACCAGGTTGCCGTTGTCGACGCGGAAGACGACGCGCGCGCCCTCGATCGGCAAGCCCTCGCGAACGATGTTGAAATCCACGAACCAGAGATGGTCGGCCGGCTGTCCCGACCGTCCGCGGTCGAGCACCAGCTCCTTGGGGTCGACGCCGAGGAGCGCTTGCACGCGCGGCAGGTAGTCGCGCGCGATCGCTTCCATGACGTCCATGTCGGGCTGCTGCTTGGCCCCCAGGAAGCGGCTGATGTCCTGACTGGACAGCTTGTTGCCGTGCCCCGGGATCCAGGCCACGTTGCCGCCTTCGGCGAAGGTGATCAGGCCGGTGCGGCGCTCGATCGAAGCCTGCCAGTCGGCGCCGGCGCCGAGGCCGATCCGGTAGGCCTCCCAGCCGTTCTGCACGCTCTGGGAGACGAACGCCCGGGCGTTGTCGAGCGGCTCGATCTGATCGGAGGTTTGCAGCTTGTCATTCACGAAAGCGAGGGAGGACAGGACATCGTTGCCACTCTGCTTCGCGACCTGGCCGATGGCCGGGAGCGCGACAAGAGCGCAGAGGACAAGGAACAGCGTAAGACGTACCGACAGCAAACGAGATTTAGCCATCATGACAAGTCCCCCCTCCATAGGGGACATGGGGCGGGAGGTACCACACCTCCCAATTCGATACGGTCGAAGGGGACTTCCCCTCGACCGGATGCGATCTCAGGCCAGACTTCTGTGACTGCTATACTCGCCCCCGATCTAAAACGACCGGCGGTTTTCAACGTCTGTTCAAAGGCAGGATGTTGAGATGATGACGTCCACCAACTCTCATGGTGCGGACCAGGGAAAAAAGCGCTCCTCCCTCCCCTATTTAAGAGGAGCTTCTCGTGCTGGCTGTGCAATCCTCCTGGCGATCGTCCTGCCTGCCCTGGCCGCGGCCGCGCCGGCGCCGCCGAAGCGCGCGCTTCCCAACCTGGTCCTGATCACCATGGACACCACCCGCGCCGACCATCTCGGCGCCTGGGGGGACGCGCAGGCCCACACCCCGAATCTCGACGCCCTGGCCGCCCGCGGCACCCGCTTCGCCCGTTGCGACACCGCCGCCCCGATCACCCTGCCGAGCCACGCGTCGATCCTCACCGGCCTCTTCCCGCCGCGCCATGGCGTGCGCGACAACGGCACCTTCGTCCTGGCGCCGAAGTTCGAGACCCTCGCCGAGCGCTTGGCCGCCCGCGGCTACGACACCGCGGCCGTGGTCTCCGCGGTGGTGCTGGCGCGCCGCCAGGGGCTGGACCAGGGGTTCCGCGTCTACGACGACGACCTCGGCGCCGGCTACGCCCAGGGGACCCTGGTCGCGGAGAGGACCGCCGAGGAGACCACCGCCACCGCCCTGCGCGTGATGGCCGGCCTGCGCGCCCCCTTCTTCCTCTGGGTGCATTACTACGATCCGCACGAGGAGTACCGGCCGCCCACCCGCTTCGCCGACGCCGCCCGCGGCCCCCACCGCCTCTACGACGGCGAGATCTCCTATATGGACGAGCAGATCGGCGCACTGCTCAAGAAGCTCCCGGCCGGCACCGATGTGCTGGCGGTGGGGGACCACGGCGAGATGCTGGGCGAGCACGGCGAGGCCACCCACGGCCTGCTGCTCAACCGCGCCGCCCGGCGCGTGCCGCTCCTGCTCGCCGGACCCGACATCCCCGCCGGCAAGGTGAGCGACTGCCTGGTGCGCACCGTCGACGTCACGCCGACCCTCCTCGCCCTGGCCGGAGCGCCGGCTTCCGGGCTCGACGGCCGCGGCCTGCTGCCGCTGCCGGCGGGGAACGACTGCTCGCGCGACACCTACAGCGAGACCTTCCTGCCGTTCTTCGCCTACAAGTGGTACCCGCTGCGCTCCCTGAGCAACGACCGCTTCCTTTACCTCAAGGCGCCGAAGAGCAGCCTCTATGATCTCGAGGCCGATCCCGGCGAGGCGCGCGATCTGGCGCCCACGCAGCCACAGCCGGCGCGGAGCTGGGAGGGGAAGCTGGCCGGGCTCTTGAAGGCGATGGGGGAGAAGCTCGACACCCCCGTGCGCACCGAGAATGTCCTCTCCGAGGAGCAGCGCCGCCAGCTCGCGAGCCTGGGCTACCTCGGCGGCGCCGCCTCGGGGCCGGTCTCCGGGGCCCTGCCCGACCCGCGCGCCATGGTCGGCGTCGCCCAGGACCTCCACCGCGCCACCCAGACCGTCCAGGAGGGGCACTGCGACCAGGCGCTGCCGGCGCTTCAGGCGATCGTCAAGAAGGATCCCCACAACTTCCCGGCCCTGAGCCTCGCCGGCTTCTGCCTGCGCCAGGCTGGCCGCACCGAGTCGGCTCTCGCCGCCTTCCAGCGGGCGCAGAAAGAGAACGATCTCAACGCCGTGCCGATCGCCGATGCCGCCGGCTGCCTGCTCGATCTCGGGCGCAAGCCGGAGGCCGAGCGCGAGTACCGGCGCGCCCTGGCCCTCGATCCCGCCCAGGCGGTGGCGGCGACCAACCTGGCGCGGATGCTGCGCGCCAAGGGGGAGCGCAAGGGGGCCGTCGAGGTGCTCGACACCGCCCTGCGCGCCGGCGCCCACGAGTCCGACCTCTTCCTCGAGCGGGGGGTGGCCCGCGCCGAGGCCGGCAATCTCGAGGGCGCCCTGGCCGACTTCCGCGAGGCGGCGCGGCGCGCCCCGGCCAACCCGGTGCCGCTGGAGAACGCGGCGCGGGCCGCCTACGACCTCAAGCGGGTCCGCGACGCCTCCCAGATCTACGAGCAGCTCCTGCGCTTGGCGCCCAACCGGGCCGACCTCTGGAAGACCGAGGGCGCCATCTATCTCTATGACCTGGAGGACCGTCCGGCGGCCCTGCGCTGCTTCCGCCGCGCCCTCCTGCTGGAGAGCGACGCCGGCGAGCGCGCCAAGCTGGACGCGCTGGTGAAGGAGCTGGGAGGCTAGGAGGATTTTGGATTTTCGATTTTGGATTTTGGATTGGGGAAGGCCCGGCCAGGAGGGGCTATCCTCGTCCGCTCTCCTAATCTAAAATCCAAAATCTAAAATCTAAAATCGTGTCTGGGGGGTTTGCCTTTGCTGAAAGACTTCCTACGGAAGGTCTCGCTTTTCGCCGATCTCGACGACGGTCAGCTCGACCGCCTGGCGGGCCTGACGAAAGAGGAGCGCTACCCCGCCTACAAGCTGATCTTCCGCGAGGGGGACGAGGTCGACGCCTTCTACATCGTCCAGGAAGGGATGATCACCGTCTTCCGCGATATGCCGGGCAAGCCCCAGCAGGTGGTCGCCCGGCTGGAAGAGGGGGGCTTCTTCGGCGAGATGGGGCTGCTCAACGACAAGGCCCGCCGCTACGCCTCGGCGCGCACCGCCGCCCCGGTGGTCCTCCTGCGGGTGGAGAAGCCCGACCTCACCCAGGTCCTCGCCACCAATCCGGGGCTCGAGCTGAAGTTCCGCGCCGAGGTCATCCGCCGCCATGGCATGAACGTCTCGGCCCTTCTGGGGCTCGCCGGCCAGCGGGACGTGCGCATCCGGCTGGGGATCGACTCCGTGCTCACCATGGAGGACGGCACCCGCCTCGCCGTCACCCTCGAAAACCTGTCGCTGGGCGGCGTCGGCCTGTCGGGCCTCCCCTTCGGCTGGCAGACCGGGCTCCCGGTCCGCTTCCGGCTGGGCCTCGCCGACGAGCCCGAGATCCTCGAAGTCGTCGGCTCCGTCACTTGGCGCGAGGGGGACACCGTCGGCATCGCCTTCGGCCCCGAAGGGGCCGGCAACGCGGTCGTGGTGCAGCGGGCGTTGCGGCGGTTCCTTGATTCGCGGCATTAGGTCGCCCTCATCATCCCCATCCTGTTCGCCGGAGGTTTTTCGTAGGGGCGGGGCTTGTCCCCGCCCGCAGCGCTGAAGGGCGGGGACAAGCCCCGCCCCTACGCTCCTGCTACAGCCGATGTGCCCTTCCTGTTCCTCCTACGGCGCCACCACCCCATACACAAAACACCCCTGGATCCGCCCGAGCCGCCACCCCATCTGCCAGAGCCAGCGCGAGCGCTCCTCGCGGGTGAGGAGCATCAGGGGGGTTTTGAGGAGGAGCTTCCCCCAGCGCAGGACCCCTGGCAGAACGCCGAGGCGGGGCATCCCGCGCGACCGGTACCGGCTGTAGATCAGCACGTTGTGCCGGCCGTAGCTCACCCCCTGCCGGAAAATGTTCCACGGATCGTGCCGGTGGCGGATGTTGACCACCGCGTCCGGCGCGAAATGGAGCTCATGGCCGGCGAGCTGAATGCGCCAGCAATAGTCCGTGTCCTCCAGCGCGGGCAGAGACTCGTCGAAGCCCCCCACCGCCTCGTGCACCGTCCGCCGGACGCCGAGGCCGCCGCCGCCGGCGTGGGGGAGGAAAGGAGGGTAGTCGTAGGCCGTGAGCCCCTCCCGCTGCGGATTGAGATGCGTGCGCTGGACCCACGCCGGATTGAGCTTCTGGTTGTCGTAGCGGCAGGCGACGAATTCGTGCGCCGCCAGGGCCCGGCCCAGCGCGGCCAGCCATCCGGGGGCGACCTCGTCGTCGGCGTCGCAGAACAGGAAGGCGTCGCCGCCGGCCGCCGCCGCTCCGGCGTTGCGGGCGTGGGCCTGCCCGCGCCGGTCCGAGGCGTCCACCAGCTTCAGCCCCGGCAGCCGTCCGCGATAGCTCTCGACGATCTCCCGCGAGCGGTCCGTCGAGCCGTTGTCGGCCACCACCACCTCCCACTCCCCCTCCCAACTCTGGCCGGCGAGCGCCTCGAGCTGCACGCCGATCGTCGCCGCCGCGTTCAGGCAGGGCATGACGACGCTGAGCTTCAAAGGGGCGGGGGTGATCACGGGTTGGTGATCATATGGCAGGGCGGCGGCTCAGGGGACGATCAGCAGCCCGCGCAGGGCGATGCTGTTGAAGCGCGCGAGTTGGGAGTCGCGGTCGCCCACGAGCCGCCAGAAGCCGGCGAAGGTCTGCGGGTTCTCGAGGCGCGGTGGGGGATCGCCCTGCCGGCGGGCGATGGCCAGCAGCAGGCAGGCCTCAGGGGGGGCCGTGGAGGCCACTGGCCCGGGCCCCGGATTCCAGGTCATCGCCGGCGTCAGCCCCCAGCCCAGGGGCGGGATGTTCACCACGTCCTCGATGTCCAGCACCGGCCAGACGGCCGCCGGATCGAGGACGTTGCCAGGAACGCGGTACAGGCGGACCTCCGCGTTGACGGGACTGAGAGTGCGGTTGTGGACCCGGACGTAGATATGGTTCTGGACGCCGTAGCGCACCTGATCGCCGGAGCGCGGGTCGCTCAGGTCCCGGAAGCTCGTACCGGGGTCCGGAGCCGGCGCCTGGACGACGATGATGTCGGGACTGCGGCCGCCCCAGCTCACCGATCCGACATGCCCGTCGTCGTCCACTCCGTCACGGATGTAGACGGCGGGCGGAAAGTCGACCACCCGGACCGCCGTCCGCCGCTCCTGGCGCACCAGATCCCCCACGGCCAGGGGGAGCGGCACCCCAGGAAGAAGGCCGCCGATCGGGTCGTCCGGATGCGAGCAGACCGCGAGCAGGGCCATGGCCCCACGGACGTCCGCCGGCGGGGTCCAGGCGAAACCGGCGACCACCGGCTGGCCGGGGGCCACGGTGACCGTCTTCGTGTCGAGCGGCAGCCAGGGGAGGGGAAGCTGAAGGGGACCGGCGGAACCGCTGCCCGCCAGGAAAGACCAGAAGCTCGCGGGCAGATCGGGGATGACGGGTGGCTCGCCGGGGACCTCGGCCATGAACAGGTGGATCTCGACGCCGGCGGCCGTCTGCGATCCCTGGTTGTGCACCTGGACGTAAACGAGATTGGGAACACCGGGAACGGGAGGGTCGGAGACCAGCTCCTCGTCGAACTCGACGCCGTCGATCCGCGCTCCGAAAAAGGAGTAGGGCGGAGCGTCGACGCGAATGTCGAAGGCGCGCAGCGGGTCGAGCGGGACCGGGAACCGCGGGTCCGCGGCAAGGGCGGCGGATGGCGGATATCTCCTGCCATCGTCGATCGGGGTGCCGCGGATATGAAGCCTCACCGCGGGAGCTCCGTCCAGGTCGCACTCGAAGACGCCGCGCCCGAAGGTCGCGCAGCGTAGCGCGAACCGCGCCGGCACACCGGCGGCGTTCCACTCCAGCGCGACGGTCTCGAGATCGGTGACCAGGACCAGCGGCAGATGGTCGTTGAACGTCCGCCACTCCGGGGAGGGAGCTCCGGCGTTGCGCACGACGTACACTCCGGCCAGCGTACCGACATAGAGGGTCTGGCCGTCAGGGCTCCGCGGGTCGAACGTGCTGCAGGTTACGGGAGATGGCCCGAGCGCGTCGAAAGGGTTGTTGCCCGAGATGTCCGACCAGTTGGCCCCGGCGTCCCCGGAGAGGAAGACCTTGCCCGGGCTCGGGCCGGTCGTGACGGCGACGATCGACGGGTTGCCGGGATGCACAGCGATCGAGGTCACGCACAGACCGGGAATCTTCTCCCAGGGGCCCTTGACGGCGGTCCAGCTCTCCTGGGCGCCGGCGACCTCGAGCTGGCTCCCATTTCTGGTGACGAGAACCCCGCCGCCGGAGGTCCCCAGCCACCAGACATTGTCCGGGTCGGCCGGCGCATAGGTGATCGCCGTGACCTGGACCGGCACTGTGGCCCCGGCTTTTTTTACCGACAGATCGCCAGTGTGGAGCTGCTTGAACGTAGTCCCGTCGGTCGTCGCGTACGCCCTGTTCTTGCGGCCGGCCAGGGCATGGTCGTTCCGCGTCGGGTGGTGCGCCAGCACGCCGACGAAAGGCGTGATGTCCGCGGGGAGGAAATCGGCCACCAGCGGCTCGCTGGAGACCCGGAGCGTCGGTCGGGTTCCGGGGCCCGGGGAGGGCAGATCGGGAAGCGGGGTGTCGAACCCGCCCTGGGGAGCGGAACGGGCCTCGACGGTCAGGCGCTCCAGTCCTTTCCGGGAATCGATCTTCGGCCTTCCCATCGGTCCTTGCCAGGTGGCCAGGAAGCGCTGCACGGACCCGGGCTCGAAGGCCATCGCGCCGCCGTCGCCGCCGAGCATGTAGAACCAGGACGGACCGCCAAAGCTCACCCAGGTGCCGCGGTCCTGAAAGCCGCCGCCTTGAATGAACGGGTGCCGCGGATGCACGGCGAGGCCATAGAGTTGCGCCGCGGAGATGCCGAAGTCCCGTCGCCGCCAATGCCTGCCGGCATCCTCGCTCAGGACCACGCCTCCGTCGTTGGCCACCCAGACGCGGTCAGGGTTGTGCGGATCGAAGGCAACGGCGTGCTGATCGGCATGCTGGGAGCGGTCCCCCTGGTCGTACCTCGTCCAGTCGATGACCTTCCGCCAGCTCTCCCCGCCGTCCCGGGTCAGGAAGAGGTCGACCGAGCCGGCGAGGATGACCTTGGGGTCTTCGGGGTGCGCCTCGAGCACCAGGTTCGCCCAGGGCTGGGTATCGCGGGTCTCGTCCCCTCGCGCCTGCGTCGCCTTCCAGGTGCCCCCCTGGTCTTCGGAGACGTAGACCCTGGAGGTGAACGACTCGATGCGGATCGCTCCTTTAGGCGTGGGTTGAGGCAGCTCGAAGATCGCGTATACCACTCGCGGCAAGGCCGGGCCGAGCGCGAGCTTGATGCGTCTGAAGGTTTTCGGGAGCGCCTTGGTGATCAGCGACTTCCAGGGCGTCGTGTACTCGGCCAGCGCCCGGTCGAAGACAGCGCGGAAGATCCCGCCAGACCGCATTGCGGCATAGACCATGAACGTCGCGGGCGGCGGTTGGGAGGGGAGGGCTCCAAAGTCGATCACCACGTCCGTGATATCGGAGACGCCCAGGTCCGGGATGAACCCCTCCTTGCCTTCCAGCCGCCACAGTCCGTTCGGGCTGGCGATCCAGCACCGGTCCGGATCCCAGGGGTCGACGGTGATGCGCTCGAAGCGGGGAGCATAGAAATCGGGCGGCGTGGGCACCTCGGCGGGCGCGATCCGGAGGAAGGTGACGCCGCCGTCCCGGGAGCGGTAGAGGCCGTGCCCGCCGAAGTGGTTGGGGATCGGCTCGCCTGTTCCCACATAGATGACTTTCGGATCGCTGGGGGCGATCGCGATGGCGCCGACCGGGAGCGCCCACTGCGCCTGATTCGGCGGGTCCGGAGGACGGAAATCGCCCAGAGACTCCCAGGTCTCTGCTCCATCGACCGATTTCCATACCCCGCTGAACGCGGTCCCGGCGTAGATCGTCGCGGGATCGACCGGATCGAGGGCCAGCGCGCAGACGCGGCCGACGACGTTCCTGGGTCCCATCGGTACCCAGGGGAGCTTCCCGGCGTCGGCGCGCTCCCGCAGCGCGGCGTGCTGCACCGACGCCGCGACCTTGCCCGCGAAGGATCTGGAATCGAGTCCCAGGATCTGGAGGATCCCCTCCTCTCCGGGCTGGTCGAGGTCCTCCTCCTCCTCTTCTTCCGGGAGGTCCGGCTCATCGGCCACGCTCACTTTCCTCCCGCCGGACGCCGCCGCTTCCTGGGCGCCGGCGGGGGCTCCGCGCTCAGGGAGTCAGACCGGGGGGGTTGTGCGAACAGCACGGTCCCCGGACCCGTGTCTGTGATCGGTGGGGTGACCGGGTTGTTCCGGAGATTGACCCAGCTCTCCAGGACCCCTCCCGGCAGGACCGGGAGGACGGCGCCTGCCAGGGTGTTGGGGAGCAGGATTTTCGACGCTGACGAGAAGACGAGGAGGCGCAGATCGAAGAGGAATGCGCAGCGCACCCGAAGAATGAGCTGGTCGGAAGCCTGCAGCATCGCGAGAGTCAGCTTGTCGGTCGCGGCCGTCCACAGAACGGCTGTGCCGTCGGCTTGGACCGCGCCCGGCAGGACCACGAGCGCCCTGCCCGCCGTAGCCCGCAGCCAGACCTCGACGACCCCGCCCTGATTGCCCTCGGCCAGCTTCTGGGACCCTGGGTGGAGAGCCTGGGAGAGGTTGCACGCCAATCCTTGTTTCAGCCGGGCCAGGGCGGTTTCGGGAGGGATGAGCTCGTCATGGACCCACCGGGTGTCCGGACGCCAGGAGATGCTGGCGATCGATGGCCAGGGCGGATCGACGACCGGGGCCGCGGGACCCGCGGGTCCCGGATCTCCCTTGAGCCCTTGAAGTCCCTGGGGTCCTTGAAGTCCTTGCGGCCCCGGGGGACCCTGCGGACCGGCAGGGCCTGGGGGACCGGGACTGCCGGCCGGACCCGCGCCGCCCGAAGCCCCTGGATCGCCTTGAAGTCCCCGGGGCCCCGCAGTGCCCTGCGGTCCCGCCGGGCCCGCAGGTCCGGCATCGCCCTTCGGTCCGGCGGGGCCCTGCGGACCGGGCGGTCCCGGGTCCCCCTTCAGGCCGGCCGCGCCCGGCGAGCCCGTATCCCCCTTGGGGCCGGCAGCGCCCGCAGGACCCGGAGAGCCAGCGGGCCCCGTGTCCCCTTTCGGCCCCGCGGGTCCGGTCCGTCCCGGTTCCCCTGGGTTGCCATTCGGTCCCGCCGGACCGGCAAGACCGGCAGGCCCGGCGGGCCCCGCTTCTCCCGGGTCCCCCTTCGGCCCCGGCTCCCCCTTGTCGCCTTTGATCCCCGGTGCTCCAGAGACGCCGCCGCCGTCCGCCGTTCCCTGGACCGGCGCGCCGTCGTAGTGCGTATGGCCGCCGGCGTCCGTCACGAAGGCGCCGCTGTGGGTGTGATGGCCGAAGGTGACGAACAGCGCCGGGTCCTGATGGACCTGGAGGCCCGCCGCCGTCTGCTCGACGCGGGCGATGACCAGACCGTCGGGGGCGGGGACCGGAGCCCCCTGCTCCGGGGCGAGCCGGACCCGGGTCTCCAGCGTGACGAGCGTCGGCTGGTCTCCCACCCGCAGTGACGGCTCGTCGCCGTTCACCGGCTCGAGCGCTACCCGCCAGGGGCCCTCACCGGCGCCGAGGACCGGGAGGACCTTTCCGGGCCGCTCCACGGCGAGGCGGACGCCCTCCGGTCCGAAGGCCACTCCTTCCTCGACGTGGACTTCCTGGCCCGCGGCGGTGACCCGCAGGCCCCAGCCGATGCGACCGGGTCCCAGGGTTCGCCGCAGGTCCAGCACGGCGTCGCCGAGGCTCTGCTGGAGATATTCGAGGTGTGTGGCCGTCATCCGCAAGCCGTCGATGAACCGGACCTTCGCATCTTCGGCCATGATCGATCCTCACTAAAAGGAGACCACTATGTCGGTGGAGAGGGATGCCGCCAGCTCGAGCTGATCGCGGGAGCGCTTGGGAGGCGGCGGAGGCGAAGTGCTCCAGACCACGTCGACCTCGCGCAGGGAGACCGTACCCACCGCACGGCTGGTGACCTGGAGGCTGCCGACCGGCGCGAGGCTGGGGAAGCGCAGCACGACCGGCACGCCCCGCGGTACCGGGGTGACCTCCACGACCGGCGCGGCGGCGGTGGCGAGCTGCATCAGCAGGGCGGGCAGGGGCGTGGCCTTGGCGGGCAGGAACACGGACCGCACCCGGCCGCGCAGGGCGGCGAGAGCGCTCCCCCTGGCGAAGATCGAGGGGAGGTGGCGCCAGGGGCCGGCCGGGCCGCCCCGCCGCAGCTCCTGGGCCTGGAAGGAGCTGCGATGCGGGGCCGCGATCAGCCCCCAGGTCAACGCGCCGCGGGCCACGAGGAGGGTGGCCCAGAGCCGGCGGCCCTTGACCAGCGGCAAGGGACGCTTGAACGGGAAGAGGGTCCAGGCCTCGTCCGGCCCCGTCCGCGGATCGAGCGACACCGGATCGCTAGCCCCGCCGTCCACCGGCTCGGCCGGCTCGCCGGCCGCCTCGGCCCAGAGGACGATCCGGGCCTCGGCGCCGCCCGGCTCCGCGCGCAGCGGCAGGCGTACGCCGGCGAGATCCCCGGCCAGCTCCGCGCCGGCATCCTGCAAGGATGGCAGGCGGACGCAGAACGCGTGGTCCGGGTCCACCGCCAGCTCGGCGTTGGGGGAGACCGACGGCTCCATGGGCTCGAGGACGCGGGGAGGCGCGAAGGTCCCCACGGCGTTGAAGCGGACCTCCCGGATCGAGAGAGCCTCCGCCGGCAGCAACAGCGCGTCGGTCCGCCTTTCCTCGGTCGTGAAGCTCAGCGCGGCGGTCTGCTGCCCCTCGGCCGTGAAGCTCAGCTCGTCGGGCTTCGGCACGATGCGGGTGATGCGGTCAAAGACCGCATGCGGCGGGTCGTCGATCTTGAGGATTCCGGGAGACCGCGAGGAGAGGACGAGTCGGAAGCTCACGTCACCCTGCCCTGTGGGATCGCCCGCCAGAGGCGCGATAGCGGCGGTGAGGTCGACCATGAAGGTGCTCTGCGGCGTCCATTCCCCGCTCCCCGGGCGCACTGGACCGGGATAGCTCCACACCACGGGGCCGCCCTCGAGGCGCAGGTCCAGATCGGCGGGAGAGTCGGCAAGCATGATCACGGCCTGGGCTGCAAACTCTTTTTCCTGCTCCGGCTTGCCGGAGAGACCGCTGAGATCGAGCCGCAGACGCTCGGTGCGGATCTCGGGGAAGGAAACCTCCCGATCGGCTCCCGTGCTCAGCGATCTGGCGAACGCCAATCCATTCCAGGGAGAAACCGCGGCGATCTGGACGCCAGCCATGTTCTCGACACTCAAGCCGCGGACCGTGCGCAGGGTCCCAAAGTCCAGCACCGCCTGACTCCCCTCGACCCGCACCGTCGCCACGCTGCCGATCACTGCCTGGTCAGCGCGCAGGGCGGTGACGGTCACGATGTAGCTCGACATCACCGCGTTCTTCGGCAGCGTCGCCTTGAGGGAGACGGAGAGAACCCCGAGCTCGGCGGACCTGTCTACCAAGAGATTCGATCCCACCGCATTCCTTGGCAGCGTCGCGTCTGGGGAGGTGGAGAGGGCCCTGAGCTCGTCGGCCATGGTCAGCTACTCGAAGAGCGTCGCGTTGCGCAGCGTCGTGAGCGTCTGGTCGAGCTGGGCGTCGAACTGGGCGTCGCTGAGGTCGGGTTTGATCTTCTTGACCTGAGCCTTGACGGCGTCCTTCTCGACGGCTGTGAGCGGCGTGCCCTTGACGAGGATGTTTTTGACCGACGGGTCGGTCGCGGAGAGAAGGACTTGGTCGACGGTCACCCCCTGCAGGAAATCGGGCACGCTGGAGAAGATATCGACAGGAATGACGCTGCTCGGCGCGACCACGAGATTGACCGTAGTCCCTTGCGGCACGATCAGGCCGGCGGCGACGCTCTGACTCACCACGCGGGGAGCCTGTGCCACCGGTACTGGCTCGAAGGCCGAGCTGAAGGTCCTGGGATCGACAGCCGGAGGCCGCGCAGAGGACACATCGCTGATGAAACGGCTGGCAAACTTCGTCGGCAGAGGTTCTCTGGTATCTATCTGATGTGTGGTCGCGGCTAGGGTTCCTGCGTTGTTGACCGACATGGTTTGTTCTCCTAGAGGTTGATGTCTTGCGGAACAAAGTCGGCGGTGTCGAAAGATCCGGTCGAGCCGGGCGTTCTCTTCTGCGCGACCGTCACCGTCCCCAGCTTCAGCCCCTTCGACTCCAGCAGCTTGCGGGCGTCGGCTTCGGTCAGGCCGGTGAGGACCGGCACCTCGACCATCACCATGGGCTTGGGAACCACGGCAATGACGAGATGGGCGGTATCCCCGGCAGCCATCCGCTCGCCGGCGGGCGGGAGCTGGGCGAGCACCGCGGCATCGGCGGCGTCCTGCGAGGGGTTGGCCCAAGGCTCGTCCTTGCCCGTGACGTCCACCACTCGCGACACGTTGATGCCGGCGGTGCTCAGAGCCTTCAAGGCGTCGCGCAGCTTGGCGCCGAAGAGATCCGGCATCAGAGCGCCGCTCGGCGCCAGGGTCAGGGTCTTGGTCTGGGGCTGCGCCGCCGGCGCGATGGTCACCGCATCGGTGGCTGGCTTGAAGCCCTGGGCCTCGGCGCGCAGCTCGTACGTGCCGGGCTTCAGAGCGGCGAAGAGGTGGTCCTTGTCGGGAAAGACCGGCCGCACCGCCTCGAAGGCGAGGTGGGTGGCCTGATCCACCGCGGTCACCCGCACGGCCGCCGGGTCGGCAGCCCCCTGGACGGTGACTCGCAGGCTGAACGTGTCCGCGGCGAGCGCCAGCGTGACGAGCTCCGCCAGCGCTTCGACGTTGTCGTTCCAGAGCTGGGCGGAGAGGGGCTGGCCCGGCTGCACCAGGGTCTTGACGAAGTCTTCCAGTTTCATCATGCGGTTTTCCTTTCCGTCCTTCCTTCAGCTTGGCTTCACCGGATCAGGCCAGAGGAGCATTCCCGGCCGGATCTGGGCCAGGGGATCGCCGGCGTCCGCCTCGCCGAGCACGCCGTCCCCCAGGACCCAGTGCTTTTCCTGGAACTCCAACCGCACCTCCACTCCGGCCGGCTGGAAGCGCCGCAGGGCCGTGGCGACGTCCGCAAGCACGGTTTCCGGATGGGCGGCGTCGAGGTCGCGGAAGCGCTCGGGGATCAGGACGCGGACGGCATAGGCCTCGTTCTCGATCCAGGAGAGCTCGATCTCGGCCGCCGGCGGCGGGCTCGCTCCCGCGGCGGGGGCGAAGACCGAGCGGCCGAACACGGCCGCGAGAGGACGCGGCAGCTCCTGCACAGGGCCCACGGGGACGAAATGCGCCTCGCGGACGAAGAAGGCGAAGCGGGTCTCTCCCACCTCGATGCCGGGGACGTCGACCTTGCCGCCGGGGCCGGGGTCCTCGGCGTTGCCGGCGAGCGCCGCGGCAGGCGTGGCGGTGGCGAATCTGGCGATGCGGGCCTGCTGGACCGGTGTCAGGCCGGGGCCGTCGAACACGAAGTCCTGGCTGGTGTCGGCGCCGGCCGTCGCGAAGCAGGCGCCATGCCACGACCAGGCGAGGTCCGAGGCGTCCTCGCCGTCCAGCTCGACGTTGCCGTCCGCGGTGAAGAGCAGCTCCTTGCCGGCGGGCACCATCCCCAGGTAGCCGATGCCCCGCCCTTCGTCGCGGTTGACCAGCATGGGGCCGAGGGTGCCGCCCTGGCTGTCGCCGAAGATCCGCACCTCGAGGGCGCGCGCGTCGAAGCCGCGGCGCAGGACGCTGAACAGATCGCCGTGGGAGCGGGGGACGCGCGGGGTCTTCTCGCGCCGCAGCGGGTTCTCCTCCAGGCCGATCACCTCGGCGGTCGGCGCCGGGTCGGAGCTCAGACGATCGCTGACGAAGGCGGCGTGCCAGAAAAAATCCTTGCTGGGGCGGATCGGCGCCGCGAGATCGAGGTCGAGGGCGTTGGCGGCCCCCTCGAGCAGGGCGCGGACGGTGCCGTTGCCGGCGGCGTGGATGGCCGCGGTGCGCGCCACCCGGGCCCGCAGGGCGTCGAGGAGAACGGGGAGGGCGAGCTCTCGGCGGAAGAGGAGGGCCATCTCGGCGGCGCCCAGGCCATGCAGGCCGGCGAGGAGCAGGAGGTCGGCGGCGGTCTCGGCGCCACCCAGGCGATGGGAGCGGCGGACGCCGGCCAGGTCGGCCGCGAGCACGTCGAGGTCCCCCGCCAGGGCCTCGGTCACGGCGCCGAGCCGCTTGCCGGGCCGGGCGGCCTCGAGATGGGCCGGGAAACGGCTCAGGATGCGGGTCGTCCGGCCGCTCACTTCGGGCCTCCGTCGACGACGCGGCCGATCCAGACCGTCTCGCCGCTGGCGATGTTGATCTCCGGATTGAGCTGGCGGATGCGCACTCCGGCGTCCATGTAGTCGGCCTGGTAGCTCAGCACCTCGGTCCCGTAATTGGGCTTGCTGGCGACGTAGCCCCGGAGTACCTGCAGCGTGATCGTCCCCGCCGGCGAGGTCCGCAGCCCGTTCTGCAGGCGCACGGCCACGTCGTCCAGGGCGGCTCGCCGGTTATCCACCACGTTGCCCAGCAGCCCGACTCCCAGCAAGGTGATCTTCACCGTCACGGAGAGGAGGACGAGCTGTCCCGCGATCTCCACCTGCAGGCCGGCCAGGGTCGGGCGCAGGCCGGGATCCCCGGGATAGAGATTGGTGCGATAGAGCTGCCGCGGACGCGGGTCGGCGTCCGCCGCCAGGTCCGCCGCCAGGTCCACCACGATGTCGAGCACGCCGTCCAGGCTCATCAGCACGGCGATCAGGCGGTTGTAGATCACGGTTTCGCCGATGCCGATCTCGTCGAAGAAGGCGTCCACGGCCTGATGGACCCGCTGGTCGAGGTCGCTTCGCTCCGCCTGCCGCAGGCTGGCGGCGGCCGGGATGACCTTCACGATGGCGCTGATCTTCAGCAGCGGCGGGGTGTCCGAGAGCCGCTCCGGCCACAGCGCCACCCCCGGAGCGGGCTGCGACTGCTCATCGAACGTCACGTCGGCGAGGTCGAGCCGGTGGAGGACTCGGACGCCCACCGGGCGGGTCTCCTCGATCCGCGTCCGGATGAGGGCCTCGAAGTCCTCGAGCTCCCGCGTACTGAGCGCCGTGGTCACCGGCTTGACGATTTCGAGCTTCACGACGCCGGGGTGGGCGAGGTGGTCCTGCAGGATCCGCACGTCCTTCTCGCGCAGGCCCGGCACGCTGGTGAGCGCCGCCAGCAGGGCTCCGGTGGTGGCCTTGCCCGCCCGCTCGTGGGCCCGCTCGGCACGGCGGCGCAGGGCGTCGTCCCCCTCCTCGTCGCCGATCAGGCGGGTGGCCTGGGGGTTCTCGACGCTATCGACGCCCAGGATCGGCCGGTCGATTGCCGCCACCCACTTCGCGGGCACCACGCCGGCCGCGCCCGGCGCGGTGGCGGCGATGGGCGTCTCGACCGTCAGCTCGCCGCGGCGCAGGGTGCGGTCCTCGGTAGTCTCGAAGGAGGCGGCCGGGGGCTTCACCGTGGAGAGGCGGGTGCCGGCCTCGATCTGGATGTCCGCCGGCGCCGGCGAGAGGCGGGAGAAGACGGCGGTGCCCACCGCGAAGGCGCCGCTGCGGCGGGTGAGGCCCACGAGCCGCACCACCTCGTCCAGGTCGCGCCCGGTGGCGGTGGCGAGGAAGCCGGAGCGGTAGATCCCCTCGAGCTGGCCGGAGAGCACGGCGTACTCGCGCGCGAAGCTCTCGGCGAGCAGGCGGGTGACGCTCCCGGGGTGGCGGTCGGTGAGGGGCGGCAGCGAGCCCGGCGGCCGCTGGGCCTCGAAGTTGGCGTAGAACGGGGTCCCCTCGTCGGGCAGGACGGCGGCGGGGTCCGCGGTCTGCCAGCGGATCTCCCCCTGCTCGAATCTGTAGTCGCGATCGGAGACGAAGAGACGGAAACCGCCCCGCGCCTGGCCGAAGACCCGGAGGGTGGCGGCGATCACCGGATCGGCGGCGGCCACCGGATAGGTGGCCGGCGGCGCGTAGACGAAGCGCTGCCGCGTCTCGCCGCCGGTCAGGGCGTTGAGCAGGTCGTCGACGAACTGGACGTAGGGCTCCGCCACGTAGGTCACGGGCCGGCCTCCAGGGAGAAGGGGAGGGTGAGCGCCAGCGGCTCGGGCGCGCCGATCACCTTTACGGCGATCTCGATGCGCACGCTGTCGCGGGGCGGGGAGTGCTCCGCGCGCACGGCGGCGGACACCACCTCGACGATGCGCGGCTCGTCGCGCAAAGCCTGGAGCACATAGAGCTTGATCAGGTTGCGCGTACGCTCGACGTTGGGCTCGCCGATCAGCTCGTGGTGGCGCGAGCCGTAGCCGGGGTGGCCGAGGGATTCGAGCTCCCCCTTGCGCGTCTTCAGCCGGTCCGCGATCGCCTGCTCCAGGTTGTCGATGTCATCGGTCACGGCGAGGTCACGGCCGCCGCGGGAGGTGCGGTCCACCACGGCGAGGTCGGCGTCCTCGAAAAAACCGCCGGCCAGGGAGTAGGCGAGCCGCAGGTCGCGCCCCAGCAGCGGGTTGACGGGCGGGCGGGCCATCAGGGAGCCCCCTGGTCGTTGACGAACGCGGCCGCCGGCGGTCCGAGGACGGTGAGCACCCCGGAGCCCGAGGGGATCTGGTCGCCCACCCGCAGCAGCGCCTGGCCGGAGAGGGAGACCCCTCCGGATCCCCCCTTGCCGACGGTCAGCGGGTAGGAGGCGCCGGAAACCGAGTTGACCATCTGGCAAAGGCTGCCGGAGATGGCCAGCGGCATGCCGCCGGCGGTCACGAAGGCCTGCGGCACGTTGGTGATGAAGCCGCTGTCCGGCGCTCCCGAAGCCCCGGGGCTCACCACCACGGCGCAGCCTACGGTCACTGGCATTCCCGGCATGGCTCTCCTCTCTTCTTTCCCGCCCGCTCACTGCGGGCTGAACTGCGTGTTGCCGGCCAGGGAGACTTTGGCCCCCTTGAGCTTGGCCTCGCTCTTCCCCTCGATGGAGACCGAAGCGCCCTCGATCGTCACCTTGCCCTTGGCGGAGACGGCCAGCTTCCCGCCCGTCTCCAGCTCCAGATCCCCCTGCGCCTCGATGTGGATCTTCCCCTTGGCCTGGATGGTGACGTCCCCGTCCTTGGCGATCTTCACGGTGGTATCCCCGGCCTCGATGATCAATCCCTCGTCGTCGGCGGTGAGCTTGGCGCCGCCGGGGAGCTCGGCGTAGAGGCGCTTGACGCCGCTCTCCTCGTCGTCCGGCGGCACGTAGACGATCTCGGCCGCCTTGGCGACCGGCGGGTGGCTCTGCTCGTCGTAGAGCGAGCCGAGGACCACCGGCGCGTTGAGGTCGCCGCCCACGAAGGCCACCAGCACGAGGTCGTCGACGCGGGGGAGGGCGGAGAGGCCGAGGCGCCCCACGGCCACCGGAGCGCTCCGCAGCTCGAGGCCGCTCGCCTGCAGGCGCACGCTGGCTTGGTGGTTGCCGTCGCCGCTGTCGGAGTCGCGGGGGAAGACGGCGGTGACGATCCCCAGCTCCGGCGAGCGGACCGCCGCCATCTCGTGGCGCACGATGGCGCGCAGGGTGGCCACGAGGTCGCTCACGTCCCCTCCACGGCGAGGGAGGTGACGAAGCCGGCGCGGCCGTCGAGCCGGTGCTCCACCGCCAGCACGCGCAACGGCCCCGGCGCGGCATCGGGGAGGCCGCGCAGCTCCACGAGGTCCCCCGGGCGCAACGCCGGCCGGCCCACGAGGAGGACCTCGCCGCGCACCGCCGCCCGCCCGGCGCGCACGGCGAGGGCGCGGCTGGCGCCATCCGCGGCGTCGCGGGTGCGCAGGGCTCCCAGCAGGTACGCGGGCGTATCGCCGGGCGACGGCACCGGATCGTGGCGCAGCCAGTGCCAGCGCTTGGCCCCCTGCTCGCTGGCGGCGCCCAGCGCGGCGGTGGAGGCGGCCGCGGGAGCCGTGGCCGCGGCCACGCGCCAGGCCAGCAGATCCGCGCCCCAGCGCAGGGTAACGGCGCCGCCGTGGCGGGGTGGCGCCATCCGCAGGCCGCCCTCGGGGGAGGCGGAGACGTCGCAGCCGGCCAGCCGCGCGAGGTCGAGTACGTGCGACCAGACCGGCCGGCGGTCGTCCACGCTGTAAGCCTCGAAGCGCAGCGGCGCCTGGATTCTGTCGAGGGTGGCGCTCGCCGCCAGGTCGCGCACGATGTCCGCGGCCGACTGCCGCAGATAGGTCTGGGAGCGGCGCGCGCGGCTCAGCGCCACGGTGGCGGCGAGCCCCTCGAGGCGCAGGCCGCTGCTGGTGACGGCGACCTCGGAGACCTCGCCCGTCCACACGGTCTCCTCGTCTCCCGCCTCGCCCAGCGCCACCTTCAGCCGGGAACCGGGCGAGGCCGCGGCCAGGGGCGATCCCGGGCCGGCCGCCAGCTCCGCGGCGTCGTGAGCGGCTCCCAGGCCGAGCGACAGGCGCACCCACGCCAGCCGGGCCTCGCCCGGGGTCAGGCCGCGGCCGTCGAGGGTCACGACCGCGGACGGGCGGGAGAGCTTCACGGCTCGTCCACCTCGATGCCATGGCGGCGCGCCTCGCGGCGCAGCAGCCGGTCGATGTGGGAGGCGAGGTCCTCCTGGAAAAGATCGGCCGCCGCGGGTCCGTCCCCCGGTCCCGGCGCGTCTCCTGCCGTCTCGGCCAGCGGCTCGCTCCCCGGGGCTCTCCGGAGGGCCGGAGGAGCTGACGGGCCGAGGGCTGCGAGCGCGCGCAGTCCGCCCCGCGGGGGGAAGGGAGGAGTCGCGGGACCGGAGGCGTCCCCGGACGGGGGATCCGTGGTCTCCGGCCCACCCCTGCCGTCCGCGCGGCGCCGGGTCCAGCCCCCGGTGGCTCGCGAGCCTGTCCGCAGGCGTGCCAGGACGGCCGCGAGGCGCTCGGCCGCCGGCGCTGCCGCTGCCGCTCCGGCACCGCCGGCCGGACGGGGAGCGGGGTCCGGCAGCTCGGGCAGCGATGCCCACATCGCCGGGCGGGTCAGCGGCGGGAGCTCCCCCACCTCCTCCGCCATGGCTTCCGCCGTCGCTCCCACCAGCACCGGCAGGTCGGCGCCCGCGCCGGCGCGGGCAACTCGTGGCGCCAGCCAGGAGCTCCTGGGGGGTGTCTCGAGAGCCGCCGGCGTCCCCTTCGAAGCCTCACCCCCGATCCCTCTCCCGGAGGGAGAGGGGGGGCTCCTGCGAGCGGGATTGCCATCGACTGCGCTATGCCTAGCTGCAAAGACGTCAACGGCGCGCCCAGCGCCCCCCACCCGCTCCACCCTTCCAGCATCGCCCCCTCTCTCCCTCCGGGAGAGGGGCCGGGGGTGAGGCTTCGAAGGGGACCCTGCCGGATCCGGCACGGACGCTGGAGACACCTTCTCAGGCACCGGGAGGCGCCGGCGATCCGGAGCCCCCAACTCTTCGGCCCCAGCCTCATACCGGCGCAGCAGCGCCGCGACCCGCTCCGGGTCGCCGGGAGCGGAAGCCCCCCCCGCGAACCGCTTCTGCTCCGGCGGCCCGGCAATCCTTCTGGACACGGCCGGGCCTTCCCGGGGGGCTCGCCGCGACGCCGGGACAAGCCGCCGGGCGCGGTCGAGCCGCCCGGCCAGGGCGGCGGCGCCGTCGGCCACCGCCAGCAGGGGCGCCAGGAGCGCGTCGGAAACGAGGTCCGAGGCGTCGAGGTCCCGCAGGAGCGGGGCGAGAAGGCTATCCTCCTTCTCCAGGCCCGCCATGGCGGCGGGCGCCGCGGCGGCCAGGGCCTTGAGGCGCCGGAGCGCCGGGTGCGGCCGGCTCACCCCTCGCCCCCCTCGGCTCCGCCGTCGCCGTCGCGGGCCAGCATCTCGAGATAGAGCAGGACTTGGCCGAGGGTCAGCTCCGAGCATTCGGCGGCCGTCCAGCCGAACTCCCGCGCCAGCACGAAGCAGGCGCGGGCGATGGGAGCCCGCACGGCCCGGTCGAGGTCGCCGTCGTCCAGGGTCAGGCCGCTGATCTCGTTGACGCGGGCGAGGAGGAACTGCACCAGCCCGGCGGGCAGGCCGCCCACCTGCTCCACGCTGAGCTTGGGGGTGACCAGGGACTGCTGCACCATGAGGATGCTGGTGAGCAGGCGCTGTTCCTTGGCCGCCCGCGTCACCCGCTGGACGTCGCGGACGGTGAGCGGACGGAGCACTATCTGCCCGGCCGCGGCTCCGCCGTCTCCGTCCCCGGCAACGCCCAGCAGCGCCGCGGGCACGTCGACGGTATGGGCGGCGGCGGCGCCGGCCAGCAGGTCTTCGGCGGTCAGCGGTCTCGCCATGGGCTACGGGGTCTCCGTGACCGTAACCGAGAGCGCGCGGAAGCGGACCTCCTCCATCACGAAGTCGTCCTCCGGCAGGGTGTAAACCCAGTCCTCGATCTTTACTCCCATCACGGTCACCGTCGCCGACGAGTCCGGCAGCGAGGGGTTCTGGAGGCGCAGGCTGAGGTTGAACGCCGGGCTGACGAAAGTGCCGGCCGGACGGCTGTCGGCGGCCTCACCGAGCATCAGCTTGAGCAGGGCGCCGTTGATGAAGGCCCGCTTGATTCTGCCGAAGACGTTGACGTTGCCGGGACGCAGCTCGGTGGCCAGCCGCTGCCCCAGCTCGTGGAACGGCTTGAGGTCGGTCTGCACGTGGACAGTCACGTCGGTGACCCGGCCGATGGGGGTCAGCGAGTAGGTCTCGCCGATGGCGGCCGCCCGCTCGCCCTCGGCGCCGGCGTCGGTGGCCAGGGAGATGGAGCCGTCGGAACCGCGATAGACGTTGTTGGCCATGGTTTGCTCCTCACGAAAGATTCATGATGATCTGGATGAAATCGATCGAGAACGTCGGCTGCAGGGTCATGGTGACCAGCGCTTTGCCGGCGATCTCCTGCTCCCGCGTAGCGGTGACCGCAAGGTCATATCCGATCAGCTTCTCGGCGACCACCATGTCGTTCAGGGAGCCGGCGAGGGTCGCCCGAAGGGCGTCGCGGACACGGGCGTTGTTGAGCTTGCCGATGTACGAGCTGGCGCTCCTCCGCGCCGCTTCCTTGCCTTCATCGATGATGCGGCGCGTGGTGATCTGCCCGAAGGCGCCGGGGTCGGTGGAGATCCCTTTGAGGATACGGAACCCCAGGTTCTGGCGCAGGACGAGGATGCGCTCGCCCAGGAGCTGCTTCTGCTCAGCCCGCGTATAGATCCTCGTCAGGCCTGCCGCTGCCACATCCTTGTTGGTCAGGCTGACCTGGGACGCCAGGGTAGACATCTTGGCGGCCACCAGCGCCGCGGCATAGGAGGGCGGGAGATTGACGTTGCCGCCGCCGGGGCTCGCCGCGTCGGCGGCGAAGATCCCCGGCGCCACCAGGACGACGCGAGGGTTGCCGACGAGCGCTGAATCTGAGGCGATCTCGGCGAGGTCGGCCGATCGAGTCCCGAGCACGGCGATCCGCTCACGGCCGTCATTCTCGGTGTCTTCCAGATGGCCGAGGACCTGAGCGCTGACGTCCGCGACGCTCAGGCCGCCCACCACGAGGATGTTGACCGGCTGGCTGGCGAGGAGCTTGAGACCGGTGTCGGCCGCAGACCCTCCGGCAGCCTCGCCGTTCGCGCCATGGACGGCTATGGGCACGGGGTTGCTGGCCTTCAGAGTCTTCGTTCGGTCGGTCTGCTTCAGATCCACGACTTTCACCAGAGCGCTGCCAGCATTGACGGCATCGAAGATCTCTCCCGCGTTGTCGCCGGTGAAGGTCTCCTTCTGCTTGCCGAGTTCCAGGGTCAGTGTCTGGGCGCCGCTGGTCGAGTCGACGGAGAGACTGACGACGATGTTTTCCGCCCAGGTACCCGGAGTCTTGGCTTCCAGAAAAACGACCTTGGCCGGGGTCGTGCCCGCGTCGGTGAGGTCCCACTTCGTAGCCGCCAGTCCGGAGCCCGCGATGCGCACCGCGTAGACCGTCGAGGCGCCGCCACGGAAGAGCTGCTCGATGGTGCGGGTGAGGCTCAGAGGGTGGGCGCCGGCCGCGGTGCTCCACGCGTCGTAGGGGCCGAAGGCGTCCACCGCCTCGGCGTAGCTGCCGAGGAGGACGACCTCGTTGACCGGGCCGCGGGCGGCGGTGCCGACCACGCCGAGGTTGCCGGTGGCGATGCCGGACACTCCGATCAACCCTTCGGCGCGGACTTCGATGTAGGTCCCCGGCAGGACCATCTCCGTGATCGTTTCACTCATCTCATACCTCCTATGGAGCTGTCAGCTTTTCTCCGACTTGGAAGGGCTTCTCGGGCTTGGTTGCGCCTTCGAGGTCGGTGATGTGCACGTCCACGGTCTTCAGCACGCCTTCCTCTGGCGCGATCGGCGCCACCGCCCGCTCGAAGGCGAAGCGGAAACGCGCCGAGCGGCGCCGCCCGTGATGGTCGGCGGCGGCGAGGGGGGCGCCGACGCTCCCGAGTTGCAGGAGGTCAAGGGAGACCAGCCGCTCGATCGTCTTAGCCGCGGATGAGAGCAGCGCCTCAACCACGCCTTCGCTGAGCTGCGCCGCGCCTGCGGCGTCCAGTCCCCACACTTCCACCAGCAGCACGCCGGAGAGCCGCACCACGCCGGGGCCCGGGGGCAACGTGGAGCCCAGGCCGTCGCGGCCACGGCGGAGATCCTCCAGCGACAGGACCACCACCGGCAGATCCGTCGCCGCCGCCGGCACGGCGACCCCCACGGCTTCGGGCGGCAGAGCCAGCTCGGAGCGCAGGAAGTCGGCGACCGCCGCCAGGAAGGCGTTCTCGGCCACCATCACGGCACCTCCACCGCGTCGGTCATGTCGAGGAGAAAGGCGAGGCCGCGGCTGAGCGCGACATCGGTCTCGCCCCGGCCGGCGGCGTCCTGCCACTTGCGCAGCAGCGGCACCCAGCCGAGGGCGCGGGCGGTGGCATCCCCCTCCGCGAGGTCGGGACCGCGCGCGGCGCCGCCGGCCACCAGCAGCCGCCACTCGTCGACCCGGCGGCGGTCCAGGTTCCAGTTGCGGAAGACCTGCTGGATGGGCGCGATCCCATGGTCCTGGCGGTCCGCCTCCGGCAGCATGCGGGAGGCGCCGCCCAGCAGGAGCAGGGCGGCGAAGTCGCCGGCCAGGTCCATCACCGTGTCCGCCTCACCGGCCAGCCGGTCGTGGACGAAGAGGAAGCCGTCCTCGTCCCCCTGGGCGCTCACCACGTGGTCCCGCGCGTCCACGGGGCCGTGAACGCCGAAGCGCACCGCCTGCGCGGGCTTGGGCGCCAGATAGATCGCCGTGGGTTTGTTCGCGGACCCCAGCTTCTCGAGCCTTTCCGGCGGATCGGTGGCCGGAGCCGGATCCCTCTCGGCCTTTTCGGACGCGAACGTGTAGCCCGGGGGGAGGACGTAGTCGAGGTCCGCCGGTGCCGCGACACGCCCCTTGAGGCCTGGGATGGCGGCCTCGAGACGGAGGACGTACTGCCGCGCCGTCACCGGCTCGATGGGCGCCGGCACGACCTGGGAGACGGTGACGCCGTCGGCGCTGAAGGCGAGCTGGAAGCCGTCCGAGCGGAGCCAGAGATCCGGATTGCCGTCCTCCACCCAGAGCTCCAGCAGCTTGCGGCGGCCGGAGGGGAAGAAGAGGTCCGCCGGCGTGGGCGCGGCCACCGCCGGGTCGTGGAAGAGGGTCGTGTCGTCGAACAGACGGACGTGATGGGGACGGTCGGCCGGGAGCTGCCGCGGCTCTTCGGGGATGCGGGCGTCCCGCAGCCGCCTCGCCAGCCAGATCCAGCCCGCCAGCACCGCCAGCGTCCAGGCGGCGATGGCGATCCCCGCCGCGACGTCTTTTTTCAGCCCCGGGACCTTGTCGATCAGGGGGACGACAAGGAAGGCGAGGACGGCCGCCACGGGCAGGGCGTGGACGAGGGGCAGGCTGCCGGTGTGCGGCCGGTCGACCCGGCTGAGGTGGAAGAGGCCGACGGCCAGGGGCACGCCGAGCAGCAGCCAGCGCAGCGGCGCCGCGGTCCGCGAGCCGCCCAGGGTCTTGCCGAGGAAGGCCAGCCCCAGGCCCGCCGAGAGCCCCGTCGAGAGCAGGCCCGTCGCCGTGTAGCGCTCGACTCCGCGGCGGGTGATCCCCTCGATGAGGATCGCCGCCACGAGCGAGGAAAAGACGGCGACCGCCGCCGGCAGGGTGAGGAGCTCGGTGCGCGCCGCCTCCAGATCCGGTTTCTCCTCGGCGCCGCCGAGGTACCGCCGCGCGTGGGGCGCGGCGAGGACCAGGGGGGGCAGCGCCAGGAGCGGCAGGGCGAGCAGCGAGAGGACGCTGAACCAGTGCCCCCACCCCCAGCCGTAGCCGATGCCCACGGCGCCGACGCGGAAGACGTGGAAGCCGTCCCGCATCAGGGACTCGTCGAGCGGCGGCGGGTCCCGCTTCAGGAGGCCGGCCTCGAACTCCGCGAAGCCGGTGGGCCGCCGGGTGCGCAGGGAGTAGACCTGCTCCAGCGCTTCGGCGTAGGCGGCGGGGAGCCACGCCGGAACCTCCTCCGGCAACGGCCACCAGGCCTCCCAGCGCTGCCCTTCCCGGGTGCTCGGACGGCCGAACACCTGCCGCGCCACCCGGGCGTCGATCGAGCCTTCCGTCGCGGTATGGTCGAACGCGGGCTCGCCGCGCCCCCACTCCACGGCGTTGACGTAGGGGTGCGATACGATGTCGCCGGCCAGATGGGCGAGGTGGCCGAGGACGTAGGCGCGGAGGTGGGAGAGGGCCTTCTTCAGCTCGGCCGGATCGGTCGCCGCCTGGGCGGCGGCCGCCGAGCCCCGATCCCAGATCGCCAGGGCGAGATCGGTGGTGCCCGCCTTGACGGCCTCGCGGTCCCGGTCCGGGTTTCCCTTGTGGACCGTGTCGAAGACCCACGCCTGCCCCGGCGCGAGCAGGGCCGCGAAGGCCGGGACGTCCGGCCCCATGGCCCCCAGAACGGCGAATTGCGAGATCTCGGCGAAGAGCGGATCGCCGGCCTGGTGCTCCGGCAGCGCCGGCCAGGGCGGGGTCGAGGCCATGTCCAGAGCCTGGCTTACGAGGTAGGCCAGCCGTTTCTCGAAATCGCCGGTCTTGCCGCCAAGCGCGCGCTTCAGCTCCCGCAGCCGCCGCCGGGCGAGCAGCAGGATCGCGGTGTGGGTCAGGGCCGCCGGCATGAGCTTTCCTCCCGCTAGGCCGCGGGCAGGGCCTCCTGCAGCCGCGCGTAGGCGGCGATGGCCTGGTCGAAACCGGCGTCCGTCTCCTCGCGCAGGCCGTCGAGGCTCTCGAGGACGGGGGCGAGCAGCGCCTCGATGTCGAGGCCGGCGAAGGCGGCGACGATCTTCTCCCAGCGCCGGATCGGCTCGTCGAGCAGGTCGCCGGCGTCGATCGTCTCCAGCAGACGGGCGGCGCCGTCGCGCAGCCCGGCGAGCGCCGCCTCCAGTCCTTGCAGCGGATCGAGGGCGAGCACGCCGGCCTGCAGGGTCTGCAGATCCTGGCTGAGGTCGCCGAGGAGAGCCCGTGGCGACAGCGGCGCGAGCTGAGCGTGGATCTCCAGGTGGAGTCCGGAGAGCGCCGTTTCGAGCGGCGCGAGGCTGATCTCGCCGATCAGGCCTTTCAGCTCCTGGATGCCGCTGTCCAGCTCCTTCCGGACGTCCTCGATGGCGGCGCTCAGGCGGGCATGGACCGCCTGGAGGATGGGGGCGAGGATCCGTGCCACCCGCTCCGGGGGAGCGGCGTCGAGCACGCCCCGCAGCAGCCCGGTGAGCCCCTCCTCCAGGCCGTGCACCCCCGCCCGCGCCAGCAGGCGGAGCAGGAGCCGCCAGAGGATCCGCAGAGGGTCCACGGCGCCCCGCAGCCGCAGCACCCCGGCCTCGGCTTCGGCGAAGCCCGCGTGGCTGAGGATCTCGGCCACTCCCGCGGCGGCCGCCAGGGCCGCGAGGTAGCGCTTGCGGTTGTTCACCAGCGAGCCCAGGGCCCGCTGGGCCACGTCCTGGACCTCCTGGATCGCCGCGTCGCCGGCCAGGCCGCGGACCTGCTCGAGGCGGGGGAGGAGGCGGGCCAGGATCTGCTGGGGATCGATCGTCTCGACGGCGGCGCGGGCCTTGGCGATCGCCTGCGCCAGGCGCCCCGTCCGCCCGCCGAGATCCGAGCGGCTCGCGCCGGCCTTGCCGCCGAGCCAGCGCGCCACCACCTCGAACGCCAGGGGGTGGACGCGCAGGCCGGTGCCGGTGAGGAAGGCGGTGATCAGCGTGCCGAAGCCCCCGGCCGCCGCCAGCTCGGGCAGGGTGGCGAGGAGCCGCCGGGCCTCGTCCCAGGCCGCCGCGATCTCCTCCTCGGCGCGGGCCGGGTCGAGGAGCGCGAGCAGATCCTCGGCGCTCCGCGCGAGGTCGGCCAGCGCGGGGGACCAGTCGTCGATCCGCAGCTCGGCGAGCAGCCGCGTCCGCGCCGCGTCCAGCCGCTCGCGCAGCGGCTTCACCAGCGCGTCCGGAGAGTAGGCGTCCACCCGGAGCAGGATCTCGTCGAACGCCGTCTGAAGGTCGTCCAGCTCCTTGGCGAAGTCCACCGACGCCACGGCCGAGCGCAGCGTTTCCACGGCCTTCGCGACCGGTTCGAGGGAGATCCGCGGCGAGATCTCGCGCACCTGCGCCGCCAGATCGTGGAGGGTGCCGTCGAGCCCGGCGGCGAGCTCGCGCGGGTCGAGCTCGGCGATCTCCGCCATCAGACCGTCGTAGGACTTTTTGAGATCTTTCACCTGCGCTTCGAGCTCCCCCTGGATCTCCTCCCAGTCGGGCTCGAAAGCCTTCAGGCGCTCGGGATCACTGCGCAACGAGCTGATCAGGGCGTCGACCTCGGCCTTCATCGAAGCCGGCAGCAACTTGAACGGCACCTTTTCGATCACGCCCGCCGCCTTGTCGATCCCGTTCACCGCCGCGTCGACGTAGGGCTTCATCTGAAACGCGGCGAGCTGGTCCGCGAAGGCGCGGACGTCGACCTCCACCTGGCCGATGACGGTATCGAGGTGCAGTGCGTCGACGGCCTCGTCGGCGGCGTCGAACACCTCCTTGATCGCCATCTTGAAGGTGGCGAGCCCGGCCTCCGCCGCCTCGACGGCCTCCTGCGCCTTGGCCGCCAGAGCCGCGATCCCCGCCTTCACCTGGGCCACCAGATGCTCGACCTCGGCGATCGCCTTCCGCACCCGGTCGACGAAGCCGCGGACGGGGTCCGCCGCCAGGGCCACGGGCAGGGCCGCCACCGCGTCGCGCAGCTCTTCGAGGGCGGCGCGGGCCGCCACCGCCGACTGCGCGATGGCCGCGTTCACCTGCTGCCGCACGGCGTGGAGCCGCGAGACCGTATCCTGGATGGGCGCCGTGAAGAGAGACGTGTCGGCCTGGGCGATGGCGTCCGCGAGCTCGGCGGAGCGCGACTCGAGGTCGTTCAGCAACTCGTCCAGCCCGCGTTCGGCGATGCCGTCGAGGGGGATGCCGGCGAGCCCCGGCAGCCGGCCGGCGAGGGCTTCGAGGGCGCGGGCGATCGCCTCCGTGTCGGCGGCGCTCACCGTGGCCGCGGCCCGTTTCACCTCGATCTGCAGCCGCGGCAGGTCGAGGTAGAGGAGCGTCGCCTCGCCGAAGGCCATCTCCTCGGCCACCCCGGTCCCCAGCTCGTCGAGCTGGACCCGGGCCTGGCCGAGCAAAGGCACCGCCGCGGCGGGCTCCGCCGCTGCGGCAGCGTCCAGCACGGAGAGCAGCGCGTCCAGGCGGAGGTCCACGGCGGCGGGGTCGAGCCGGCCGGCCAGGATGGCGGCCAGCCGCTCCCCGTCGGCGAGCACCGTCTCCAGGCTCATCAGGCCGCCCAGGGCTTCCAGCGCCCCCGGCACGCCGGCGGCGAGCTCGCCGAGCGGGAGCAGGCCGCCGCCCGCCGGGGCGATGCCGCCGGCCTGGAGCCAGGTGCCGAGCAACTGCTCCAGGGCCTGCCCCTCGGGCGCCGCGCCGAGGGCCGCCACCAGGCGCGCCAGCCGGCCGGCGAAGCCGGAGCCGCCGGGCGCCTTCAGCTCCGCTTCCAGACGATCGATCAGCGTCCGGATCTGGTCCGTGACCGGCGGCTTCTGCTTCGTGGCCGCTTCCAGCAGCTCCAGCGGCCCGGTGAGGGATTCCAGGGCCGCCAGGGGAGCGGCGAGCGTGGGGACGAGGTCCTGGATCGACCGCAGGACAGGGCCCAGCGCGCCGCCCGCCGACGTGGGATCGGTGGCCGCGGCCTGCGCCGCCATCGCCTCCAGGCCGGAGAGAGCGGCGGGGAGATGGAGGTCCCCGAGCGCCGCGAGCGAGCCGGACGCCGCCTTCAAGACGTCCTCATAGGCCGGCGTCTTGAGCTTTTCTCCCAGGATTGCGGCGGCCGGCATCAGGGGGGCGCCTCTGGCGCGGAAGTTCCCGGCAGCAACTCCCGCAGCCCTTGAAGGGCGGTGCCCGTGCCTGCTTTCAAGATATTTTTCAGCGCGCTTCCAGCCTCCCTGACGGGAGCCAGCAGGTCGCTGATCCTGGGCAGGCTCACGGGGGCGAGAAGGGCGGGCACGTCCAGGAGGTCGAGCCCCGCCGAGATCTCGGCCGCGAGGCTGGCCTCCACACCCGCGAGGGCCTCGGGAGAGAAGCCCGCGGCGGCGCCGCCCCCCGCGGAGAGTCCGATGCCCGCGATGGCGGAAACGGCGCCGTCGGCGGGCCGCGGCGGCTCCGTGTGCTCGCGCAGCACCACGCGGTAGCGGAAGGAGCCGGGAGTGCCGGCGACCTCCTCGACATCGAGGACCTCGAGCAGCACCTGCTCGAGCTGAGAGTCGTGAGCGATGTCGGCGACGAAGTCCACCGGCTCCGCGGCGTAGAGCTTCCGGCGCAGCTCGGCGAGGAAACCGTCGCGCGCCTCGTCGCCCGTGAGGGACCCTGCGATCTCGACCCGCAGGGCGCTCCGTCCGAGATCCTGATGGAGGTCCCCGGAAAGGCCCGGCACCGGGAGGACGCCGAACCGCCGCGCCTCGTGCGACCCGATGCGCTCGATCCGCGGCACTTGCCAGGAGCCGATCATGGGGCGAACGATCATCAGAGCATTCCCTTGAAAGGCTCATCCGGCCGATCGAATGAGCGCCAGCTTGCGGCAAAACCCCTCGGCCGAGGGGAGAAATCTGCTAATTAACGATTGCTAAGAAATCGTAGGCCATCGCTGGGGGATGGTCAAATCGCAAACCTTGCATGATGCCGACCGTTCCGCGGCCCCGCCCGGGCCTTGAGGCCCGGGCTGATACCATCGCCCCGTGCTCCCCTCCCCTCGCCCCACCCGCGAAACCCTCCTCTTCTGGACCCTCCTCGCGCTCCACCTGCTGCCGATCTGGATCTTCCCCTTCATCCCCACCCAGGACGGCCCGGGCCACCAGGCCGTGGCCTTCATCCTGCGCCAGTACGACCACCCCGCGGCCGGGCTCCTGCGGCAGTACTACCTGCCCAACCAGGAGGCGCTGCCGAACTGGTTCATCTTCTTCCTGATGGGGCGGGTCCTGGGATTCGTCTCCGTGCCGGCGGCCGAGAAGATCCTGCTCACCGCCTACATCCTCCTGCTGCCACTCGCCGCGCGCTACGCCCTGCGGGCGATCGACCCCAGGGCCGGGTTCCTCGCCGTGCTCGCCTTCCCCTTCCTCTACAACTTCATGTTCAACATGGGGTTCTTCAACTTCTGCATCAGCCTGGCCGCCTTCTTCTTCGCCCTCGGATACTGGTTGAAACAAGCCGGGCTGAAGCACGCGGAGAGGATGGGACCCGGGCGTACCGTGGTCCTCGCCCTGCTCGTGCTCTGGGTCTACTTCTGCCACCCGGTGACCCTGGTGGTGACCGTCGCGGCCCTGCTGACCCTGGCCGGCTGGCGGATGCTCCTCGATCTCCTCGCCGCGCCGGAACGGCGGTTCGCGCCCGCTGCGCTCTGGCGCGCGTTCCGGCGCTGGCTGCTCGCTCCGGTGCTCGCCTGCCTGCCGCCGCTGATCCTGATCGCCTCCTTCATCCTCTCCCGGTCGGGCTCGCGAGTCGAGATGCTGCCGATGTGGGTGAAGATCAAGCACCTGGCCGGCCTCTACTCCCTGGTCTCGCTCTCGATCTGGACGATCCCGCTGGCGATCGCCCTGGCCCTCCTCTTCTACGTCGTGGCCGTGCTCTGCCTGCGGGCGCGGTGGGGAAGGCCTCTGCAGGCGGGGGATGGCCTGCTGCTGGCCATGGCCGTCCTCGCCGTCGCCTTCTTCGCCGCGCCGAGCCAGCTCTCCGGCGGAGGGTTCGTCAATCACCGCCTCCTGCTCTTTCCGTTCCTGACCGCGATCCTCTGGTTCGGCACCTTCGAGCACCCCGTCCGCCGGCGGCTCGGCATCCAGATCGCGGCGGCGGGAGTTGCCCTCGCCTTCCTCGGCCTGTTCGCCTGGGAGTACCGCCAGACCGACCGCCACCTCTCCGAGATCGTGGCCGCGGGCGACTTCATCGAGCCGGACCACACCTTCCTCTTCCTCTCCTACGCGCACCAGGGGGAGGACGGGAAAGGGGGGAAGGCCACCTTCCGGATCTGGCCCTTCGTCCACGCCGGCGGCTACATCGCGGCGCGCAAGCGGCTGGTCGACCTCTCCCTCTACGAGGCCAACGAGGACTACTTCCCCCTCTACTACCGGCCCGCTCTGAACCCGTTCCTGCACCTCGCCCCCGGCCCGCTGGGGATCGAGAGCCGTCCGCCGGAGGTCGATCTGATAGGCTATCCGCGGCGAACGGGGGGGAGCGTGGACTACGTCCTCCTCTGGGGATTGCGGGACGAGCTCCGCGGCCTCCCCAAGGTGCGGGCGCTCCAGGCCCAGCTCGCCGCGGCCTACGACCTCATCCACAGAACGGGGGATGGGCGAGTGCTGCTGTATAAACGCCGTCCGGCCATATAATTCGGCTCCCCGGCCGAGAAAAACGCGGGAGCGGAAACGTCGCCCGCATCGGTGCCCCTCTTCCCCGGAGGGCGAAACATATAAAGGTCGGTCCTCGATATATAGGGAGCCTCTCCGGATGCCTTGGGCAGACCTCGCCCTATATAGGGACCGTTCCCGGATATATAGGAACCGTCCGGAAAAATATAGCTGGCACGAGAAAATATATAGGCCGCCACCGCGGAAACCCAGGGACACCTGAAAAAAACGATAAGGAAGGCGCGCGGAACGTTCCTGGGATGCGTTCATATATAGGCGGACCCCGGAAATATATGGCTGGAGCCCCAATTTCGTCCAGGGGAGCTCCTGATATATACTTGTGAACCGCCGATATATAAGAAAAGGTCTCCGGAGCCTCGGCGAGAGGCGCTGAAGGGAGGGAACGTGTTCACGAGCTTGAAGATCGAAGACGAGCTGTTCCAGAAGGCTTGGGCCTTGTCCGGCCTCAAGACGAAAAAGGCCGTGTTCGAGGAAGTGCTGAGAACCTACGTGCGGCTCCACGAGCAGGCGGGGGTACAGAAGCTGCGCGGCAAGCTGGCGTGGAAGGGGGACCTGGAAGAGATCCGGGGGGAGCGCGGTGCAGGTTCTCGTTGATTCCTCCGTCTGGATCGACTACTTCCAGGGCGTGGCCAGCCGCGAGACGGACCATCTGCACGCCCTGATCGGCCGCGCTCCGATCGTGGTGGCGGACGTGGTGATGACCGAGGTGCTCCACGGGCTGCCGGACGAGCGGCACCGCAAGCAGGCGTGGGAGGCGCTCGGCAAGTTCTGGCGGGTGGAGATGGGGGGCTTCGATCTCGCGGAGAAGTCGGCGGTGAACTACCACACCCTGCGAGCCCGAGGCATCCCCGTGCGCACCGCCGAGTGCCGCCTCGCCACCTTCTGCCTCGACCAGGGTTTCGCGCTGCTGCACACCTCCCCTGGCTACGAGCCGTTCGAGAAGCACCTGGGCCTGACCGTGGCGCGGCCGTAGCCGGCCGCCGGAAGGAGCAAGGCATGGAACCTGGCGCGCCTGCGCATAAGGGGACCCTCGAAAGGAATGGGTTGGCTCGCTGGGTGTCCATCGTCGGGCACCCCTTCGCCATGAGCATCGTCATGGTTCTAGGGGCGGCACTGCGCTTCAGTACCCCACGCGAAGCCCTCCGGACTCTGCTCCTCGTCACCCTCATCGCGCTGGTGCCCGTTGCGGCGCTGATGGTCCGTCAAGTCCGCAGGGGCTCCTGGAGCAACGTCGACGCCTCCCACCGCGCTGAAAGACCGCTGCTCTTCACGGTGGGAATCATCGCCTTGGCCGTACTCCTCGGAGCCGTGCTCGTGTTCCGGCCAGGATCCTTCCTCATTCGAGGCGTGGCCGGCGTCCTGATCATGCTTGCCGTGTGCGCAGTCGCCACGCGGTGGGTCAAAGTCTCCCTCCACATGGCCTTCGGCGCGCTCGCCACGACGACGCTCCTGATACTCGGCTCACCGGCGGGCTGGGTGTTGCTGGCGGTGATGCCCGCTCTCGCCTGGTCGCGGTTGGCCCTCGAGCGCCATCGGCCTGTCGAGGTGGCGATAGGCGTGCTGGTCGGCGTCGCATTCGGATTTGCGATCAACTACCTTTGAGCGGAAACGTCCTGGTTCTTGCGGTACTATCTTCTATCATCAATCCATTCGTGCAGGAGTGGCCCGATGAAGCTTGAAGAGATGATCGCCGCGGTCCAAAAAGAGCTCGGTCTCCAGATTGACGGGCGGGCCGGGCCAGAGACCTGGGGCGCGATCTACGCTCACATCGTCAAGCCCACCGTGGCTGGCGTACCTCCGGGCCAGGCCCTCGAAGCCGTCGACGCGCGGAGCGAGAAGAACATTGCCACCCTGTTGCCCGAGGTCCAGCCGATGGCGCGAGCCCTGATTCAAAGGGCTGCGTTCAACGGCATCCGCATCAAGGTCATCAGTGGTCTCCGAACCTTCGCGGAGCAGGACGAGCTCTACGCCCATGGCCGCACGACGTCCGGTCCGAAAGTCACCAACGCCCGCGGCGGATACTCGAACCACAATTTCGGAATCGCCTTCGACATCGGGGTCTTCGAGGGGCAGAAATACCTTGCGGACTCTGTCAAGTACAAGGCCGTGGGTGTACTGGGCACAGACCTGGGGCTCGATTGGGGCGGGAACTGGACGTCCATCGTGGATCAACCACACTTCCAGCTCCGGCCGGCCTGGTCTGTGGATCTGGCCGAGAAGGAAATGCTTGCCGAGCTCCGGGGGCGCCTCGCTGCCGGCACTCCGGTCTTCGCATAAGGAAGCCGGCGAGCACGGTTGCTCGAGAGGACATTCTTATGGATTTCAGTCTCCAATTCCCATCCCGCTCAGAGCTCGCAGGGTGGCTTCTCCTCTACATCGTGCCTTCGCTGCTGGCGATCTTCTGGAGTCGCCGGGTCTTGCTGTCGGGTGCTTCTCCCGCGCGTATCCTATTGGCCAGAACATTCCTTGTCCTGGGCGTGATCGTGATTGGGTTCGTGGTCGTCAGCCTGGTTTATCCTCACGGGCACCATGACACTGCGTGGATTCCGTCCAGCCCGCGGCTCAACTACCCGATCGATGTGGCGATCGGCTTGATCGTCACGCTGGGTGCGCTGGCCGCATGGAACTATCCGCGCAGCCGCCAGCCACGCGGAAGCCAGGAAGGCGCGATTCGATAGCGGCTACGAGCAGCCGACCCCTCTGTCAAAAGAAGTTAGGCTACCGCTCGGTTCAAGCTGCGGGAAACTCCGCGTCCGGTCGGCCCAATTCGAGACTGGCGTCTGTGGTGTCCTGATTCGAACCTCGAATTTTGCGCAGCCACTTGCCGGCATTCGCCGGGCTCATCGCTTCTTCCCCCCGAAGCCGGGGATGGCCGTAGCTTGTTTCATCCACGACGCGGCCTGACTTTCGTTGAGGTCGTCCACCGATTCGAGGTCCACGCCCCGCGAGTCCTTGCCCATCCCCACCGGCGTAACCGGTGGTACAGGCTTGAGTGCGGTGCCGCGCCCGAACGTGAGCTTGACGTGGCCGGCGAAGCCGCCGCAGCAGAAACACCAGCCGTCGCCAACGCCATACCACGCCATTCCCCACTTCACGGAGCGCTTCAAGGCCGGCAGCGTCTTGGCCGCCAGGGCATCGACGCGTTCGGCGATGCCGCGTTGCGGCTGCGGCAGGCTGCGGATGTAGGCAAAAACCGGCTCGTCCCCGTCCTCGGCCTTCGCGGGGCTTGCCCTGCCAGTCATGGCGGCCGGCAGCGTCGTGGCGACGACTGGCGCGGCCGTGCGCTTGCTGGGTTTGCGTGCCTTCGGCTTCGCCTTGTCGACCGGGCTGGCAACTGGTTTTCCAGCCGCCGTGCGGCTTGCCTTCTTGACGACAATTGCGCGTGCCACTTTTAGACCTCCAATCGTAACATCCTGTGGACCCACGGGTCACATGCGGCCACGGCCGCCCAGAGGAACGCTACCATAAATAGGGGGAACACCGCGTTGAAAATGAAGGGTAGGAAGCCGAGCCTGTGACCTTTGGCAATCCGCGCTCTCCCTCGGTCGCATCGTGGGTGCCGCACGGCCACATGGACATGTTCGCAGGCGAAATCGGTCCTGTGACGGCCGTGTTGGAAAACGACTCATTGGTATGACGGGAAGACGGAGATAACCAAACCGTAGCGCGGCCCATCGTGCCTAACCCGTCGTTCAAGCCGACCGATTTTGGGCGGCACTTGATTTCCAGAGTGAAAGACCCATCAAATCCAGCGCCGCCCAAAACCGGCGGCTTAACTCTGCGTTACACGAGGGGGGTAGCTCCAGAGCCTCATCGGCGTAGACCCGATGAGGTGTGAGATCTGCGGACAGAACGCCTTACGCCTCGCCGGGAAACTGGCGCCCGCTCAAGTCCCGAGGGCTCCGCCTCGATGATCTAGTTGCTCATAGCGCAATTCCAATATTTATTTGCTCAGTCGTGGAGCGAGGACCTTGTGTATCTTGCCGGGTCTCTACGGTATAATCGTCTCCACGAAATCGCGGTCAGGAGGTTAGCCCAACTTCCACGGCCTCCCCAGCCGCGGTGGCAAAACCTCGCGGTTGGGGCGGCGTAAGTGCTTGATTCTACGAGGAGCCCTGTGCCCGAATTCCGGGATTAGTGACGAAAATACAGACCCTG
>Ga0193706_1000058_pt1 | contig 90758 bp, 73 predicted proteins | sample U3c1metaG_FD_160130 | JGI IMG/M metagenome (GOLD analysis project Ga0193706, IMG submission 160130) | Soil microbial communities from a riparian zone of the East river system, Colorado, United States - U3c1 | ecosystem: Environmental > Terrestrial > Soil > Riparian zone | place: USA: East River...
GACGCGTGTGACCGTGGTGCGGACGATGCGTTTTGCGTCGAGCGAGATCGAGACGATCTGTCCAGCTTGCACCGCCACGGATGAGGGCACCGCAAAGCGGACCAGCACCTCTCGAGACACAAGGGTAAGGAGAGAATCGCCGACCTTCAGGGTCTCACCCAGCTGACGGTGCAAAACTGCCACGCGCCCTCCGAGCCCGCCGCGGACGCTCAGGCCAGCGAGCGCTTGTGCAAGCTCCTTGCCGTGAAGTTTGGCTTCCTTTGCTCGGGCATGCGCCGCGCGCGCTTCAGCTCGCAATCCGAGCGCAGTGTGGGTGGCGTGGCGCTGTTCTTCGCTCGAGATCACGCCCTCCAGGGCAGGGACATGGAGGCGCACTTCGTCCTCAGAGGCGCGCGCCCAGCTGACCTCGGAAGCGAGGGCCTCGGCGTGGGCACTCGCCGAGCTGGCAAGGGCTCGCTGGTGGGCAAAGCCGAGCCCCGGATCGTCGAGGCGTGCGACGATGCCACCGGGCTCCACAAGATCGCCGAGGCCCACGAGCAGCTCGGCGAGTCGCCCGCCGGTCCTGACGGCGACCACTTCTTCGCGAGCGGCCACCACCAGACCGAGGAAGCTCGCTTCTTGCTCTGGTTCGTCTGGAGCGGTGCGCGGTGTTGGTTCGACCGCGATGTCGAGAGGCCTGTCAGTGGGCGCGCCGACGGCGGCATCGGCGCGCGAGCACGCGCCTTGGGCAACGAGCATCCCGAGCAGGAGGCGCGCGCGCGCTCGCCACGCCCAGGTAAGCATCCTAGGCCAGCGCACGTGGCTCCTCCGTGCGCAGCTGGGCGGCCAAAAGCTCGCGGTAATAGCTGGGGCGGCTCACCAGCTCGCCATGCGAGCCCATTTCCACGATCTCACCATTGCGCATCGACACGATGGCGTCAGCGTCGGCGATGGTGCTCAGCCGGTGCGCGATGATGACGCGTGTGCAGCGCAGCTGCCGCAGGTTGCGCACCACACGAGCTTCCGTGACCGCGTCCAGTGCCGAAGTGGCTTCGTCGAGGATCAGGACTCTGGGTCTGCACAAGAGCGCACGAGCCAGCGCGATGCGTTGGCGCTGCCCGCCGGAGAGTGACTCGCCTCTCTGCGTCACTCGCGTGTCGTAGCCACCGAACATCGCCTGAATGTCTTCGTGAATGCACGCCACCTTGGCGGCTTCGATCACGTCGTCGAGAGAAGCGTCGGTCCGGGTAAGAGCGATGTTTTCGCGAATGCTGCCCTCGAACAGGTGCGGGGCCTGAGGCACGAACCCGATGGAACGGCGAAGCTCACGAATGGGAAGAGACTTGAGGTCGCGTCCGTCGAAGCGAATCACGCCCGAGGCGGGCTGAAAAAGGCCGAGAAGCAGGTGGACGAGTGTGCTCTTGCCGCACCCACTCGGTCCGACGATGGCCAGGGACTGGCCGGGATAGATGGTCAGATTCACGGCCGAAAGCGTGGCTTTTGCGCTGCCTTCGTAGGCGAACGTTGCGTTGTCGATCTGCAGCTCACCGCGCAGGCGCAAGGGCTCGGTGCTCGCGCCTGTCGGTTCGGGAGCCTCCGCGAGCACGTCTTGGACTCGCCGAAGGTGAGTTCGCGCTTCCAGGATGCGCAGTGCGGCGCGAAACAGCTCGGTGAGTGGACGAAAGAACGCGCCGGCCAGCGCCACCAGCGCCAGCATGGTGCCGAGACTGAACTCACGGTGCAGGACGAGGTAGGCGCCGAGACACAGCACCGCCAGCGGCGACAGCGTCGCGAGGAAGCTCAGGGCCGCCTCCAGCCCGGCCCTGGCCACGTTGAGTCGGGTCGCAGCATTGAGCTGGTGGACGAAGTGTTTCGACCAGCCAGCGAGGGCTTCGGGCTCGGCGCCCATCGTCTTGAGCGTGTGCACGCCGGCAAGCGTCTGAGCGAGGTGAGTCTGGCTCTTGCCTCGCGCGGCGAACTCTTCGGCGACGCGCTCCGAAAGGTGTGGCCGGGCGACCAGCACCGCCGCCACCTGGGCCGCTCCGAGCACGAACGTCAGCGCCGCGAACGCCGGGCTGACCAGGAGCATCAGCACCGCGTACACGGCCACGAGACTGCCGTCGATCAGTGCCGACAAGCCACTCACGCCGAGCAGGTCCCGGAGCGATGCGTGAGAGTTCACGCGCATCATCAGGTCGCCCTCCGAACGTCGCTGGAAAAAGGTGTAGGGCAGCCCGAGCATGTGCATCACGAAGCCCGTGGTTGCCGAGCGGTCGAATTCGGCCTGAAAGTGGATCAGAGCGTAAGAGCGTGCCAGCTCTGCCAATGTCTTGAAGGTAAGCGCAAGGAGCGCCGATACTCCGACGGCGACCAGCAGATGCTCGTCGGCATGGGGAATCACACGGTCGATCATCACGCCGGTGAACGCGGGCAGAATGGCGCCGAACACCTGAACGAGCAGCGAGCTCAAGAGGACGCGCCGAGCCAGGTCTCGGTAGCCGGCAATCCCGCTCAGGAAGCGGCCGATCACCGAATGCTCTCGCGGAGCGCGCAGGAGCTCGTCGCTCGGCTCGAACAGCAGCGCGAGCCCCGTGAACGATTGGAGGAAGACATCGGTCGCGACGACCCGACGGCCAGCGGCCGGATCCACGATGCGCGCGCCCTCGCGACACACCTCGTCGAACACGACGAAGTGGCTGAACTCCCAGTGCAGGATGGCACCGCGTGGCAGCTTTTCGAAAGCGCGGGCAGCAAGCCGCACCACCCGGCCATGCAGCCCAAAGCGCGCTCCAGCTTGCAGAATCATGCCCGCGGTGACACCAAAGGGCGAAGTGCCGACCGCGCGCCGTACATGTGCGCTCGATGCGTCGCCGCCCAGATAGCGAAGCACCATGGTGAGACATGCTGCACCGCAGTCTGCTTGCTCGAGCTGGTGCACGACGGGCACCGCAGGCAAGCGCTTCCGCGGAGCCTTGGATGCGGAGGTCACAGGGACACCCAGTCTTTGAGAAAGGGTGCGAGCATGAACAGAGCGGGTTCGCTGCCGATGACCACGTCGGCCGTACCAACCATGCCGGCGTGCAACGCATAGGACGCGCCTTCGAACGAGAAGTGAGTGCGCTCGAAGGGAGCTTCGACGATCACCGCTCCTCGGTCGGCGTTGATGGCATCACCGAGATCTCGCCCGAATAGCGCCTCTATTTCCGCAGACGTGAGCACTCTGTCGCCGACCGCCGCCACGGCGAGGTCCTGCTGAGTGTGTGGATAGCCCTTGAGCTCGAGCAAGAGCCGCTGCTCGCGACGCAGCGCTGGACGGTGGTGAGGTGGCAGGGCGGCGACGAGCACGAAGCGCGCCGACCGGGGAAGCACGCTGGTGACGGTTTGACCCGCGCTCACCGCTTGCCCACCACTCAGTCTCGCATCGGTAACGATGCCGTCGCGGGGCGCTGTAAGGGTGAGCTCCGCAAGGCGCTCACGAGCTCTCGCGTGAGCGATGGCCGCCGCTGCCGCGCTTGCTTCGATGGTCGTGTCGGACGGGGCGGCGAGCCTTGCAGCGAGCGCGTGCTCGAGCTCACGTGTCGCTCGCTTCAGGTCGTTGCGCTGGAGGTCGGCTTTCAGATAGGCAACCGGTTGCCCGGCGCGCACGGGCTCGCCGTTTTGGACGACATAGTGATCGAAGACGCCAGCGATTGGCGCGGTCACCAGCGCGCCATCTCGGGCGAGCAGCACGCCCGGACCGTGAGCGTAGCGATCGACATGATACGCGCTGCCCAGGAGGAGCAGGATGATGACCGTGACGAGCGCCAGGGGGTAGGCAGCCGCCGGCATGAGGCCTGGAAGGTCCACGAGCTCTCCCTGCAGTTTGCCGGCGCGGTGGGCCGCCAGGACCGCGGGATCGAAAAGGTGATCGCCCGCGGTCACCGTGTGCTCAGGTTGCTCGGCGGCTAGCAGTTCGAGGTGCAATGACTCGAAGATAGGCGCCACGCGCGCTGCAAATCCCGCGAGAATCGCACGGTCACGAGCGCTGAATTGCTCGCCGGGCTCACGCGCAACTACAAGCACCGCATGCACGATGGCGTTCGCACCGAGCACAGGTTGGAGGGCGATGGCTTCGTCGCCCTTACCGTCTGGAAGATCCACGGCCTTTCGGTATCTCGGGTCAGCATCCGCGCGCGGCACAACCAACTGCTGAGGGTTCCACAGGAGCGCGCCGATCAGTCCACTGCTCGACGGTAGGTCGCCCATGGTGTGACCTTCGCGCCACAAACATGAGCCTTCCGGGTCGTGAAACACGCAATCCGCGCTTCCAGAGAGCAAAACGGCCAAGTGGCTGCCCATCACCCGCGCCATATCCGGGAGCGAACGCTGCAGTGCCAAGTGACGCAAAGCGGCAGCCAGAAGCGCTGCATCGCGTCCCACGAGCTTCGCGTCTGCTGTCGGCATAGCCGATGCGTCGGGCCCGACAGAGTCGAGACATCCCGAATCTTCCATATTCATGCGAATGGCCTCATGCGTGCGCTCGAGGTCGGTCGGATACGGGTTGCTCTCACTGGAGAAAGTGAGAGGCTGTTATTAACTCTGAGCGATTCGCCGGCGACCCCTACACGCCCGGCGTCGCCGGCGAATCGCTCAGAGTTAACCTTCAGGCTTCCATCGTCCGCGACGATGAAGTGCCAGGGCTTTTGTACAGCAAGCCCGTCGACGCCGATGTCCGCGGTGACGACGTTACCGTCGAGAACGGCCCGTCCGACTGAAACGCGCAACGCCAGGTTGGGGTCGTCCCCATACTGCTTCACCAGTGAGCGGCGTTGCTTTTCGAGGAAGGCAGGGAGCCCTCTATATCCCGCAGCTCGGTCGAGTATCTCGCTCGAAACAACCGCTTTGAGGCTCGCCTCCTCTCTTTTTACCAGACTGGCGACATACTCGCGAAGCGCCGCTTCAGCCTTTAAATCGAGCTCCGTTCGCTTAACGTCACCTTGCCCTGGCTGTTCGGAAGACACCTCGGCAGCGCAGCCAGTTGCCATTGCCACCCCTATCGACAAAACGATTGATGAACAATGTTGAAGCTTCATTTGGACCCCATCTGTTCCGGCGAATGGAGGACTATCACTCAAACGATTGCGTCACCGGTGTTCGTTGTCGAATGAGCGTACTAAACCGCTTGAGCGAATGTAACGCCGAACCAGCTCGAGTCCCGCGAACGACGTGAGCGCATCGTCGCCGAACTCGAGCCTCAGATTTCCCTTGATTCTCGCCGCAAAACCGCGTTTTCCTATCCGCACTGGAAGCCGCCTTTCGTGTCTGCGTTTTGTTCTTTGCAAAACGAACACAAACACGAAAAAATGCGGTCTTCCAGTACTTTTGTCAGCCGATCCCTACGCGGCGAATGTCACATTGGGGTTAATAGTCACCATGCGTGATGAGCTTGAGGCCTGACTTGTTCGATGTGATTTCGCTACTGCGGCTTGAACGTCCCAAATCGCACATGGCGCTTTTGCCACATTCCCTGTCATATTTGTTGAACGGTCAGGCGGACGGGAAGTTGGTAACATCTGGCACGACACCGAGCAAGCGGTATTTATTAACAGAGGCATGCGCGTGCGCCGACCTGGGCGACAGGCTCGTCGTCGTCGTCCGCGGCTCTTGGAGTCGTGTCCCCGGCGACGACAAGGCGCAGCGTGGGCTTTCCTGCGCGTTCCCCGGCGACCGAGATGCCCTGAGCAGAAGCCGCGTAGTAGGCGGCGAGCGTGGGCTCGTCGACCGGCGGCGCGCTCGGCTCGTCGACTTGTCTGCCCGGGTCGAGGCTTCTGCCGCGCGCTTTTAGGATGCGCTCGACGCGAACGGCGGTGCGACGAGCGACCTCGGTCACGTCGGCGCGTGTAGGCGCCGGCAGCGGATGAAAGACGAGCGCATCGTCGGGACCGGCTCGCACGTAGACGCCGTCGAGGCAAAGAGCATGGGCATGGACGTTGAGACGCATCGCACCGTCGGTTCGCTAGAACCGCCATGAAGCGCTGAACCCAGCGTCGCGCCCATCGTAATACGGCGCGACCGCCAGCCTCTTGGTGGGCGATGTCCCCGTCGGCCACAGAAGAAAGGCGGTGATCGTTGCCACACCGAGCACGCCCGCCGCGACAAGACTGTACTTGAATGCCGTTCATCTTGCCCCGCGCCCGTCGACAAATTCCAGGGACAGGAAGCGCCCGTCGTCATCTACTCGATGGCGACGTCGAGTCCCGAGGAGGCCCCGCACGGGATGGAGTTCCTCTTCAGCCGGCACCGGCTGAATGTCGCGACGTCACGGGCACGCTGCGTCTGCATCCTCGTCGGCAACCCCGAGCTGTTCGAGCCCGAGTGCCGCACGCCGGACCAGATGCAGATGGCGAATGCGTTCTGCAGGTATCTGGAGCTCGCGCAGTCGATGGACACACCTGCGCCGCAACCGGATTCCAAGCGCTGAGGCCAAGCACGCATGAGGCGGAAAACCACCAAGGCGCAGAACAGCACGGCGGGCGCGCCCGCAGGTGCCGCTATGGCCTGCGACCTGGGTTTCGATTTCGCCCGTGGCGCCGACCCGCGTGTTGATGACGCTGCCGCTGTCGTCGGTGTAGCGTTCGTCGAGACCTGTCGTCGCGTTGGTTGCCATGGATCAGCCTTCCTGCGTCACGGGGCGGGCAGTCATCGCGGCTGCCGGTGTGGCGAGCGGCGGAGGAAGCGCGGGGGCTCGCCGGGCCACGATGGTCTTCTCCTGCTGAGGCCGAGCGCGGCGAGGTCCGCGACGGCGACGCCGTGATCGAGTTGCTCGCGTGCGCGGACATTCTCGCCTTGGGAGCCGCCGCCGACATCGCGCGGCGCCGCGAATGCGGCCCCGACGCGCGCATCTACGTACCCGCCGCACCGGCGCCGTTGCCGTGCAGTGCGGTGAGCGGCGGCGCGCCGGCGCAAGGTGGCGCCCGCCACCCCGAGACGGGCATAACACCGCGAAAAGCTGCACCAAGGCGCTGGCACGACGCTCGCGAAGCAGAGGCGCGTGGGTCTTGCCGCCCGAAAGCATGCTGGCCAATACGAACGTCACCGTCCCGAGCTCACGACGCTTTACGAAGTCGTGCGCGACAACCTCGAGACACTCTACGGGGCCATCGACGACGGCGCGCTCGACGTCAAGTTACCCAAGCACGCCAAGAAAGAGCTCGAAGCGTACCTCGACTGTGGGCTAATTTGCCGAGGCTTTTCCAGGCTAAAGTGCGGGTCGTGCAACGAGAGTCACCTCGTGGCATTTTCGTGTAAAGGTCGCGGATTTTGCCCGTCGTGCATGGGCCGTCGGATGTGCGCGACCGCGGCAAACCTAATTGAACAAGTGCTGCCCGAGGTCGCGCTGCGGCAATGGGTGCTGACTTTCCCATTTGCGTGGCGCAAGAGGCTCGCGATGGACGGCAGGCTGCTCGGCGCGCTCACGCGCATCTTCGTCACGAGTGTGCACGCGTTCTACGCGAAGCGCGCAGCCGCGCTCGGTGTGCCGCAAGCCAAGACTGGATCCGTGACCGTCGTGCAGCGCACGTCTTCTGACTTGCGACTCAATCCACATCTTCACACCGTCGTTCTCGACGGTACTTATCATCAGTACGGCGCCGCGCTCGCGTGGCAAGAGCTCGGACATCTGCGAACCCGTGAAGTCGGCGAGGTACTCGAGCATGTGGTGCGGCGCATGGCGCGCTACCTCGAGCGCCGCGCCATGCTCGAGTCCAATGACACCGATGATGCTGGTGGTCCCGGCGGCGAAGAGGCCTATGGACAGCTCGCTGCCTCCGCGGTTTCGGGTCAGGTGCCCCCCGCCGGACCGCAGTGGCTGCGCGGACTTCGGCCTCTGCAACCGAGCGACCTTGCCTACGACAAACCCCTCTGTGCTTCGCTCGATGGCTTCACCCTCCACGCTGCAACCCGCGCTGGGGCGCTCGACACCGCGGGACGCGAAGCGCTCCTTCGCTACGTGCTTCGACCGCCCGTCGCACAAGAACGGGTAGCGACCCGGAAAGACGGCCTCGTTGCCATTACCCTCAAACGTGCCTACGCGGATGGCACCATCGCCGTCGAGATGGACCCCCTCTCGCTGCTCTGCCGCCTCGCGATGAGCGTGCCCCCACCTCGCTACCACACCGTCAAGTACGCCGGCGTGCTCGGGTCCGCGAGCCCGCTGCGCTCGCGCATCGCGCCCCTGCCCACTGCCTCAGCCGCACCGGTCGACGTTGGCGAACACCCCGCGGCCCTGCGCCGAAGCGCCTACCGGCCATGGGCCGAGCTCCTGAAGCGAACCTTCGAACTCGACGTCCTCTCTTGTCCGACCTGCTGTTGGCTCGCTGGTTCTGCCGTGATCCGCGGGGGAATTGTCTCGGATCTTCTCCGCGAGGAGATGGGCGAGGCGGTGGAAGAGCCCGCGACCCTAGCCAGTAATTTTCGCTGAGAGCGGGAGTTGGTGGACGCTTCGAGGTGGCGAGCGCAGCGCTCGTCCTCGCTCCCCCCCGACAAAAGAGGATCCGCCACGGTGGCAGCCGTTGCGGATCCGAGGCCAGTGCAACTGCGCCACCGAACGGCGCTCACCAGCGAAGAGTACGTTACCCAGCAAGGCTGGCAGACGGCAAGTTTGGAACATTGTCCGCTGCATCCCCAAGGCGGCTGCGGCTTCGCGCGGCACACGCCATACTGGCGCGTCGAGCCGCCTGGCATGCAGGTTGCGCGCTACTACTGCCCCGAAGGGCACACGACGTTCAGCCTCTTGCCGGACTGCTTGGCGAGTCGGCTGTCGTCGACGTTGGCCGAGGTCGAGCAGGTCGTGGTCGTCGCGGAGATGGCGCCGACGGTGGAGCAGGCGGCCAGGCAATTGCGCCCGGACATCGAGATGCAGGGCGCGGTGCGGTGGCTCGGGCGGCGTGTGCGTCCGGTTCGCGTCGCCCTTTTGGCGATCGTGACGCTCGTCGGCCCAACGTTGGGCAACGTCGCCCCGACGCTCACTGCATTGCGGACGGCGATCGGTACCGAGGCGGGGCTCGTTCATCTTCGCGAGGTGGCGGGCAACCAGCTGCGGTCGTTGCCACCGCCTCTCGGCTTCGGCCCCCGCCCCCAGCCGCGCCGCTCGCGCCAATACGCCTTCCAACACGAAGCGGGCGCAGACCCACCCGGGGAGCGCCGGTAGTCGTCGGGCGTGCCCACCGAGGGAGGTGGGCCTCACCGAAGGAGCTACCGATGACGCACGATAAGAACGACGAGACCCGGCTTCGCGAACAGATCGCTCGGACGCTCAGTCCATCCGAGCTCATCAAAATCATGAAGGACAGCAATCCCCTCCTCGATTCGTCGCTCGGGATAGCGTCGGCCAGCGGCCAGGTGATGCCCTTCGAGGTTCGAGCCGCGGGCCCGTCCGTCGGCTGGAGGGAAGCTACCGCCTTCCGATTTCCAGAGCCCACTGCGATTGCGATGTTCACCGGCCCGGATGCGTTCGATCGTCGGAAACTGTTTGTATACAGCGGCAAGGATGGGGTCGAGCTCCCGGCTCAGTACAGGGACGCGCTCGCCGGACTCTTGGCGATGGGGCATTTTACCCTTCCCGACGTGCAAGCGACGCTACCAGCCTCGGTGCACGCTCATGAGGTCATCGAGCCTCTGTGCGAAATAGGAGCGGTTGTTCCTCTATATTGATTGCCGGCGGGACAGGACAGGTTTGCCCACCTGCCGGGGCTGCGCGGGTGTCGTAGCGGCAGGGCGGCGTGAACTTCCGCGTCCTTACTCGTATCCACATCTGGTACCCGCTACACGCCGCCGCGCCTCGTCCTCCTCATCTGCCATTTACCGATTACTTGCACCGGTTGTACGAGACCGAGCGCGGGGGAGCACGCAAAAGCCCAATCGTACTCGACGCCACGTCCCGAGGAGGTGCAGTGGTTCTCCATCCACCGCTGGGTGTTGAAAGCATCGAACGCGCGAGGGGGATTGAGGGGAGTGACGCCCAAATTAGGGAGAAACGGCTTATAGTACACGAACGTGGCACGCGGAAGTTGCGTGAAGTTGAAGGCGCGCGACGCGAATGCATGCCCATAGCCTTCGTTCATCGCTCCGCCGAGTTGCTCGCGCGATTGGATGCAGTGCACTTTGTTGCCCCAGGCGGTCGTGTAGTGGTCGCATTTGCAGAGAGACTCGGCCGCGGCGTCCTCGTAGTTGTAAAAGTAGTATCGTCTCAGCTCGTCAAGTTCCACCGCGAGACGACGAATGCGCCATCTTTTTCGACGAACTCCGCGATCGACGCAGTCTTGATGTCGAAGAGCGCCCCTTGCTGCGGCTCGAGCCCCAGAAGTCGCGCCGACAAAATGCGAATCATGTGACCGTGCGAGGCGGCGCACACCGTCTGTGCCGAATGGCGCGCGCGCAGCTCGGCGATGAACTGGTCGGCCCGCGCCGCCGCGTGGTCCATGGACTCGCCGCCGGGACACTCGCCGGTCCAAAAATCCCAATTCGGGGCGACCTTTCGAATCTGCTCGGCGGTCAGCCCCTCGTAGTCTCCGTAATCGAACTCTGCGAGAAGCTCGGTGACGATCGGTGCGGGGCGCGGACCGAGAGCGAGCTCCAAGGTACGAAGCGCCCGCTTCCTCGGACTTGCATAGGCGCCGTCAACTTCGTCCCCGGCCAGCAATCGCCGGATGACCGGCGCAACGGCCCGAGCTTCTTCTACGCCGACGTCCCGATGGCGCCTACAGCTACGTCGACTACGTCTTCCGCGGCGTAGCCAAGGCAGCGCGGCTGGTCGACCCGCCGGTGGGCTTACGCGATCTCGACGAATGAGCGAGACGGTGCCCTCTCCCTCCGCGCAAGGCGATGACGAACCCTTAGCTTGGACGAGTCGTCTCGGTGCGGCGATATCCTTTGCCGCGCCGTTCGCGGTTGCCCTCGGGCATGTTGGGACAGCCCCGGCCTGGCGCGACGATCTCGTGCTGCTACGGGGCATGGCCTGGCTTTTACTCGGGCGCACAGGGAACGTTTCGGCACTGCTCACGCAGGCGGCGTTGTTCGTGCCGCTCGGCTCGGTGCATTTTCGGTTGGGAGTGATGGCGGCTGCAGTGCTCGGCGCAGCCGGGTTCGTCGTGTACACCCTCGTGCGTCAGATCTTGGTGCGTCTCGCGGATGCGCCACCGCTGCTCACCGATGCGCTGGCGACGATCGCCGCCTTGACGGCGACGCTGTCGGCAACCGGTCAGCGAGAGGGGGGCGCCGCGGGAGGTAGCGGTGTCGCGCTCCTCTTGGCCATGCTGGTCCTTGGGGCGCAGCCGGCGCAAGCGCTGCAGCAACCGCGCCGGGCCTTTGGCCTGGGAATGCTGGGGGGCGCGCTTTTGGCGGAAAGCGCCGTGACCGGGGTCGCGCTGGCGACGGCCACCGTCCTTGGACTTTCGGCAGAACGGCAATGGCCCGCGCAGCGAGCAGTGTCGTTTGCCTTGGGTGGCGCCGCGGCGACGGCCGGCTTTTTCTCATCGCCCGCGATCATCCGCATGTTCGCATCCACACCCTTCCTCGACATTGGGCAGGCGGCAGGAGCGATGCAAGCCGCGGCGCCAGCGATTCGGCCGTTCGGCGGGGCGCTCGTTCGTCTGAGCACCGAGGGGGGGATCCTCGTCCCACTCGGTGCGCTCGGTCTCGGGCTCGGTCTCGTCAAGCGAGAGCTTCGCGGTGCCGTGGTGCCGCTCATCGCGATGACAGCGCTTTACGGGGCGTCGGTATTCGGCGAAGGGCGCCTCTTTCTTGCAGAGGACCTAGCGCCTCTCCACGGGGTCGCGACGGCGTCTCTCGCCACGGGTGCGGCTCTCGTCGTGCAAGCGCTCGCAACTGCCCTGCTCGCGTGGCAGCTCCCCATGGCCAAAGGGGCGGCGATCTTGCTGGTGATGACGGACCTGACGCTTGCCGTCGCTACCGCCGAAGAAGCGTTCTTTGCGTACGATCGCAGCGCTTGGCGCGGCGCGGACGTCTTCACTGACGAAGCGCTGGAAGACCTTCCTCCCCGATCCGCTCTGCTCGTCCGCACACGCGCCTGCGCGTGGCGACTATGGGCCGCTCAGTTGGCGCACGGATCGCGCCCCGACGTTCTCATCGTTCCGGTGGCGGCCACTTTCCATCCGCGCCTTGCGTTACGACTTTTGCGCGCCGAGCCCGCGCTCCACAAAGTATTGCAAGACATCTCCCTCGATGGGCGTCCCGGCGAAGAAGCACTCACCCTTCTCGCCAGCGCGCGGCCGGTCCTGGTGGAGCTCGACCCGGCCTGGGATCGTCGGGTCTTCTCCCATTTCGTCCCCGACCATCTTTGGCTTCGCTTCGCTCCCGAGCCGCGCGGACCGTCCGATCGCAAAGCAGCTTTTTCCGACCTCCACGCGCGCGCCGACCGGGTGCTCGCCGCCAGTCTCTATGCTTCTCGATCGCCGCGTTTCGGTGACCTGAAATCCAGATGTCGTGACGGCCGCGAAGTGAACCTGCGATTGTGCCGGACTCGGCTCGGTCAGCACCGGTTGCTACGGCACCGATTGCGAATGCCCCGACATTCCTGATTGGCCGTCCGTGAAGCCCGCCATGCGAGCGAAGCTCCACCAAGCCGATCCCCCGACGCCGACGCCTCGCCGGAAGGGACGCTCGAGGTGAAGGGGAGTAGCGTCGTGGTTCACTACGTGGAGAGCGGCGCCACACCGCTCGTGACGAAGATGCGCGTGAGCGCGCCGCGTGCGTGAGGCTGCGAGACGGGCGGCGGGCTCTTGTTCCAAAAGGTCATTTGACCCGAGACGGTTCCGCTCGCGGCGGCGGCGGTCGCCGGGAGCTGCCAGCGTGGCTCGTGTCACTGCGGTGAGCTGCGGCGCGCCGGCGCAATGTGGCGCCCGCCACCCCGAGACCGCAATAAGTAAGCGCTGCACGAGGAGGCGGCCTTCCGCGTGGCGGTGAGGGAGTGCAGACTGCGGCGCATGAGGGAGCAGACGCGGGCGAAGTGGGTGGAGCGGATCCGGGAATGGCGAGCGAGTGGGCTTTCGGCGGAGGCCTTCACGTCAGGGAAGGACTACGAAGCGTCGGCGCTTCGATGGGCGGTCTCGCAGCTCGCCGCGGATCATGCGAAGGTGCCGGGGATCGCGCCGGCACCGCAAAAGGCATTGCGAAGGCGGCGCGCGTCCGAGAGCTCGGTCCGGTCGCTGCGTCGCGCACCGCGGTTCGTGCAAGTCGGAGTGCGGCCAGTCGAAGCAGTCGGCGCGGAGATGGTCGTGGAGGTGGGCGGTGCGCGTATCCGCGTGACGCGTGGCGTAGACGTGGCGCTGCTCGGCGAGGTGGTGAGGACGCTGCAAGGAGGTGGTCGATGATCCCGGCCGGTGTTCAGGTCTTCGTCGCGCTCGATCCGGTCGACATGCGCTTCGGGTTTGAGCGTCTCAGCGGGATGGTTCGCGAGCGCATGGGCTACGAGCCGCGCAGTGGCGCGCTGTTCGTGTTCGTCGGCCGGCGAGGCCAGCTCGCGAAAATCTTGTTTGCCGATGCGACCGGCCTTTGCGTCTTCGCGAAGCGTCTGGACAGCGGAGTGTTCTCGCTGCCTCCGGCGACGGCGGCGGGCACCTCGCACGTCGAGATTGACGAGAGGACGCTCGATGCGCTGCTCGATGGGCTCGCGCTCGCGCCGTCTTCGGCGTCAGGGGCGCCGCGACGGTCACGCCGTCCTCGTATTCATTGACAACGCGCGCAAAAAACATCACATCAGTTCTGGACAACGATCTCGCTTATGGATAGAAAGCGCTCGTGGTTGCCGATGCACCGAACGCACAAGCTTCCTATGACGATGCGCGCGTTGTCGTGCTCGCCGCCGAAGTCGCGTCGCTGCGCGACGACAACACGGCGCTCCGCGGCGAGCTCGCGCGTACCCAGAGCGCGCTCGCCAATCTTCGCATTCGCTACCATCAGCTGCTCGAGGAGCTGCACCTCAGCAAGCGTCGGCTGGTCGTCGCGAAGGCCGAGCGGCTCGACGATGTAGCCGATGCGCAGCTCGCGTTCGACAAGCTTTTGGCCGAGACGCAGGCCATCGAGAAGGTTCTGGTCGCGACCGATAGCGCCAAAGGGGACACCGACGAGAAGAACGACACGCAGGCGAAACCGAAGAGCGAGCGGCGACCTCGGACGGGCCCGCCCCCGACGGGACGGCGCAAGCTCGAAGAGAGCGGCCTGCCCGAGGTGCGCGTCGAGCTCGCGGATCCCGAGCTTGAGGGCAAGGCCGAGCGCATTGGCACAGAGGAGTCCTCTCGCGTTGCCTACGAGCGCGGGGGCTACCGGCGTCTCGTCCTCGCCCGCATCGTGTACAAAGAGAGCGTTCCGAACGAAGCAGCCCCTACCGACAGGGGGACCGCGGCTCGGCCCAATCCACCCACCTTCCGCATCGTGACCGTACCGATGCCCAAGGAGATCATGATGCGGGGCATGCTCGCCCCGTCGATGATCGCGCGTCTTTTGACGATGAAGTACGTTCTCGGCGTCCCGTTCCATCGCTATGAGCAGCACTGCGCCCGCGAGGGGTTCTCGCTCGACCGGGGTACGATGTGCCGGTATGCCGAGCACGTCGGCGCCACCCTCGGTTGTATCGTCGAGGCCGCGCGCAAAGAGGCGATCGCGACGGCGTTCTGCTTGTCGACAGACGCGACGGGCGTGGCGATCCAGCCGACGCGTCTCGAGGACGGCAAAAGGCAACCGTGCCGCAAGGGACATTTCTTCGTCACGCTTGCGGACAAGGACCACGTGTTCCTCGACTTCCAGCCGAAGCACACGAGCCTGACGGTTTGGAACATGTTCAAGGGCTTTTCCGGATACATACAAGCCGACGCCCACGTCATCTACGACGCGCTCTTCAAGGGCGCTCCCCCCGAAGGTGCCGAGGAAAAACCGGGCGAACGAGGGCCGCCTCCTACCGAGGTCGGGTGCTTCTCGCATTATCTGGAGCGACGCGTTATCAGGAGACGAGCAGGCCCGGTGCGGGTGAGAGCGCTGGGCCAGCCTCCGCAACTCAGGATAACGAGGTGGCCTACAGCGAGGAGAGGAAGTCCAAGAGGCCGGGCTTCGGTCGCCATCGGGTGCGGGGCGCCGTGCTCGATGTGAGGCCCGCGCGCTTCCAGAATGCGGCGAGCGCGTCGCGCTTCATCGCCGTGTTCGACGTGATGTAGCGGTTGGTCGTGGCAACGCTGGCGTGACCGAGGTAGTCGCGGATGACGGTGGGATCCACGCCGGCCTGGAGCAGCGCGACCGCGCAGCTGTGGCGGAGCACGTGGGGCGTCACGCGGCGCCGCCGCAGCTCTGGGACCCGGACGGCGGCCGACTTCGTGTGACGGTCGAGGACGTAGGCCGCGCCATCGCGGGAGAGGACGCTTCCGCGCGCGTTCCGGAAGAGGACACCCTCGTGCAGGCCGGCTTGTCGCACCAAGGCACGTACCGCCGCCACGGTCTCTGGCCACAGCGGACAGATGCGGTCCTTGTTGCCTTTGCCTCGCACCCGAACCTGTCGCCGTCCGCCGACGCGGAGGTCTTCAACGGTGAGTGCAAGAATTTCAGCGATGCGCGCGCCCGTGTTGAAGAGCAGCAAGAGGAGCGCGTAGTCACGAACGCCCGTGGGCGTACGTCGGTCGGGCTCCGCCAGGATCGCGCGCACATGCTCGGCCTCGAGGTAGGCGATCACGCGACCGCGAGTGCGCTTCGCACGAACGGCCAGAATGCGCTCGTATTGGCCGGCGCGCGTGACGTCGCTTCGGAGGAGATGCTCGACGAACCCATGGATGGCGGCGAGCCTGCAGTTGCGCGTGGCGGGCGTGTTGCTGCGCGAAGACTCGAGGTGGTCGAGGAACGCGAGAACAGCTTCCACGCGGATGTCGTCGAGCTCGAGGCGTGCGATGTGGCGCCGCGCACGCTGGGCGAGAAAGAGAAGGAAGAGTCGGAGGGCGTGACCGTAGGCGCGGACGGTATGCGTGCTCGCGCCTCGAGCGCGTTGCAAGTGATCCCTGAAGTACGACTCGACGTAGTGGAGGACGCCGTTCTTCTCGCTTCTCACGGTCGCGCCTTCCGAGCCAGCCGGCGACGCAGCCGTCGCGATGCGATGTCGAGCAGCCACGGCGTCGCGTGCAGGTATTTCTCCGTGCCGAGTATGTTGTCGTGGCCCATGTACGCGGATAGCCACGGCAACCGCGAATGCAGGTCAATGCCCGCGCGGTACCAGCGCTCGAGCCGATGGACGGCGAACGCATGCCGGAAGTCGTAAGGGCGTGCGCCCAGGCGCCCCTTGGGCGGCTTCAGCCCTACGGCGCGGAGAAGTCGGCGGACGGTTTCAGACGCCGTCTTCGTCCGAAGGTGCACGCCATCCTGGCCGACGAAGAATCGGTCGTCGGGCTGCGCGCGCGCGTAGGCGCGCCGCGCCCGCAAGTAGCGCAGGAGCTCCGCAGTGAGCGACGCATGGAACGGAACCCAGCGTGAGCGCCCCTTGCTCGTGTCGATGAAGAGAATCCGACGGGCGAGGTCCACGTCTCGGATGCGAAGGCGACACGCTTCCCCGAACCGAAGCCCCGTGCAGTAGAGGACGAGTAAAAGGGCGCGGTAGGTCTTCGCGCGGAACGCGGGTCCGCCCAGCGAGGCGGTATCGCGGAGCACGCGGAGAACCTCCGCCTTGGAGAGGATGCGCGGGATGAACTTGCTCTGGAGGCACACCGGTGCCCACGCACGCGGAGGCACAAACGCGTGCGGGTCGCGGCGGCGGCGGCGGTATAGGCAGAACTGCCGTATCACGATGAACTCTAGCGCCGCGGTGATCGGCTTACGCTCATCGCCCTCGGGCCGACGGGTCATCCACGCGCGTACGAGATCCGGGAACTCCCGCCTGCCGCGCTCCCTTGCAGTCGCGAAGCGGTCGAAGGACCTCAGCATGAACTCGCAGCGAACGTACCCGTGGCCCTGCGCATGCTTGAACTGGAGGAACGCGACGATGTCCTTGTTGAAGCGGCTCACGAAGGCCCTTGTCACCGCGGCACCGGAAGCGCGACCGACCGGAGTCGGTGAACGGCGCTGCGAGCATACACGGACGTCGATTCGGGCCGGCGATGGCCAAGGATGTCGCCCACGATCTTGGGTCGCTGCCCCTGCTCGATCTGCCGCGTCGCGTGTGAGTGGCGGAAGAGGTGCGTCCCCAGGTAGGCGCAGCGCACGCCGGCTCGGCGGGCGTAGATCTCGAGGCGATGGCGAATGACTGCCGAGCCGGTGAGCCGCTCGTGCGGGATGTGATCCGACACGAAGACGGTGCGCGCTGCGGCGTGCTCGGGGCGACCACGACGGAGGTACTCGGCGAGCGCGCGGGCGACGGGATCCAAGAGAGGGAGGACCGTCACCACGCCGGTCTTCGGGCGCCGTAGGTGGATCTGCCGCGCCCGCCAGTCGATCTCGTCAAGCCGGAGGTGAGTCACCTCGCTCGCGCCCATGCCGTACGCAGCCATGAGCAGGAAGAGAGCCTTGTCGCGCAGTCCGAGCGGCGCCGCAGGATCGATCGCCCGAACGATCCGCCGCACGTCGTTCCATGGCACCGCGCGAGGCGGCCGATCGATCGCACGAACCCTGGGCGCGACGACCAGAGCACTGAGGTCCGTCCTCGCAAGGCCAGCCACGTGGAGATACCGGAGAAAGGCGCGTAACGCGCTACAGAGCCCCGCGACCGTCTTCGCCTTGTAGCGTCCCGCCATCGAGCCAACGAACGCATCAACATCGACGACGCGGATCCCTCGGACACGCCGGCCGCGTCGGCTCACGAACGCCATGAAGGTCGTCGCACACTGGCCCTCGCGGTGTAGAGTCTTTGTCACGACGCCTCGATAGCGCTGGCGATGCTCGAGGAATCGCATCACGAGCGGCACGTACGCCCGCGCCGGCCGCGGCGTCGACCACTGCGGCACCGCTCGCCCTAGCGCAGTCAGCGCGCAGGACAGCGCCCGAGCTGCGATGCACGCGGGCCTCGCTGGATCGCCACGCGCACGACGACGTCGAGAATACTCACGCGCAGCGCGACGTACCCTGTCTTGCGTGAGCTGCGCGATAGGATCCCGTCTCCGGCGCTGGCAGTGCTCGACGAACCGGCGCGCCGCCTGCAGGTAGAAGGCCACCGTGCCGCGGCTGCGCCCACTCGCGCGCCAGAGCGAGACAACCCGGTCCCAGTCGATCGTCGACGACATGAGCAGGTTGAACGCACCAGAACGCATTTGGATCTGACAGCATTATCTGGAGTCGCGCTCCCGCATCTCAGCATGCCGCCCGAGCATTCCCCACGTCCCTCGTGGGCGCGCCGGATAACGCGTCGCTCCAGATAATGCGCCCAGCAGCCCACTTCGGTCGCGGTCCCCCCGGCTTCGCCGAAGAGGCGGTCGTAGAGGTTGGCGGCGTCGGCTTGGATGTACCCGTTGTAGTTGCGCAAAAACTCGCGCGGGCCGTCCGCCTTGCGCCGTTCGGTGTAGCGGAAGACGACGTAATCGTCATCGGCGACGTAGACCCAGACGTGTCCCTTGTGGGTTTTGCCGTCTCGAGAATGGGGATGCCGGTATCGTCGGTATGGATGCGGTGCGCTGCGAGCGCCGCTATGGCCATTGCGTCGGCGATCGGTCGAAGCAAATCGGCGACTTGTTCGACCCAATCGCCGAGGGTCGACCGCGCGATTGGGACTTTCTCGCGCGTGAACCGCTCCGTCACGCGGTAGAGCGGCTGGTGGTCGTCGTATTTGCTGATGGCGACGTGCGCGAGAAGTCCAGGACCCGCCATTCCCCGTTCGACAGGAGCGTCGGGGACCGACGCTATCACGACGCCACCCTTCTCGCACGCGCAAGCGTATTTGATCCTCGCTGTTTGCATGCGCACGAGCGATGCCGGTCGGTAATCGAGCTGCTCGGACATCTCTTCGCCGATGACGCGCATCGCGTTGCCGCAGCATGAGCAGGTGCGGAGCGGTTCCGGCGGGTGCAGCTCGATGCGTTCGACCGGCAGGTGCTCCGGCAGCTTCGAGCGGCCGTGCGGTTTGCTCGGCTTCCTCGGCTCGTTGAGACGCGCTCGGTTCTCGGCGTCGGCGATCTGCTCGGCCAAGTCGGGCGGCACGACCAGGTTCGCGATCTCAGCAAAGGCGAGTTGTACTTGGGCAGCGTCGACGCGCTCGCTCTTGTTCTGCGCACGAAGGTGCCGGCGAACACGCTCGAGCTCCAGCATCACGAGCTCGTAGAGCTTACGGTACTCGTCGCGCTCGCGCGCGAGCCGATCTCGGTCCTGCTTGAGGCGAGCTAGCTCCTTCTCGAGCTGATGAACGCGTTCGTTGAGACTCACGACGAAGCGCTTTTTATCGCGCTCGATCCCAACAAACAAGCAGATTACGCAGGCGACGGGCTCGGTTCGATCCCCTGGACTGGGGGCTTCGGCCGCGTCACGCGCGACCGGCCCAGCCAAATGCCCTCGAGGATCTTCGCAAACTCCTGCGCGTCGATGGCGACGCTCGTCTCACCGGGTCGCAACGCGCACGGCATGCGGAACAGGCCTTTCTCGAGCCGCTTGTAGAGAATGCAGAACCCGGTTCGGTCCCACCACAACGCCTTGAGTCGGTTGCCTCGTTTGTTCACGAACAGAAAGAGCGAACCGTTCTGAGGGTCGTGCCCCATCTGCTCGCGAGCGGCAGCCGCGAGCCCATCGACCGAGCGCCGAAGATCGATCGGTGCCGTAGCCGCAAAAATCCGCATCCGGTTCGGGCTGAACATCACTCTGCCCCCAGGATGCGGACGACCCGCAGGAGCGCCGTCGCGTCGATGCCGGCCGGCACCCGTACGCGCAGGTTGCTCGACAGAACGATCTCGATGATGACGGGCGCCTCCGACCGTCTCGCCTTGCCAACAACGACGGGCACGAACGAAAGACGCTTCGTTCGGCGCTTGCGTCGGGCCACTCGCCGCTTTGCTTGCGCGGCTGGCGCCTCCGTTGCTCGACGCAGCCGCCATCCCCACCAGGAAAGTGAGCGCGGCGACAAATCCTCCTTGGCCGCGAACTCTTTACCGGTCAATCCGCTGGCCTTCCACCGCTCGACCCGTTCGCGCCATACCTCCGCGCCCGCGTGCTTGCGCACCACGCGCTTCTCTTCCGTCATCGCGACCTCCGCCGCGGACCCTACGCGACCGCAAGCGCTCGCTCGAGGGTGCGGTTCACCGGTCGCTTACTTCACTTCGCCGTCTTGCTCTCGGTTCATGACGAGAGTCTCGGCGCTTCCGATCGTCAGGTCACGACGGGGCGCGGCGAGGAGCTACGATCGGCGCGCCACGCGTTTCGGCTTCCAGTCCGGCTCGCGAAACGTGTGTACATTGCGCAGCGGCAACGTGCCTCAATGTTGGGGGAGTGCGATCACTCGATGCAAGGATCCGCATCGCCGCGCAGACGCGGTGGCGGTGAGCTTCGCAACGGAACGACCGCGATCCACGAGACCGACATCACTCTCATGAAGCAGGATGAATCGGACCGTTCAGAATGCTGGTAGGCTGAGCGCGGAAGTCTTGGTCTTGGCCCGCCTAGAGGTTTGTCCGCTCTCTTCCTAGCCAGCCCATCCGGTTTTGAAAGGCTAGATCGCATTGCTAGCCGGTCGTCGGGGCCGATGTAATCTCCACACTGTCGCACCAACTCCGCTTTTCGTACTCTTTGCCTCTCAATTGCTCCGCTTCCTTCACTAAGTCCAGGAGGCAGGCATTCGCCTTTGCTGGCTCGTGCTGATGCGTCTTAGCGATCGCTGCAGATAACCAACAACCGACCTCAATTCCATCGTTGCAGCGAATGCGTATCCAGAAGTCATCGAATGTGTTCACCCAGTGCCTGAAATGGTGCCCATCCTCGGGCTGCACCAGATAGGTCGCACGGCGTCGGACGGCTCCGTATTCTGGATGCAGTTCGTAGTCGACCCAGCTGACGTGCTCAAGGCCCGTGCCCTCAAGCCAGATCCGGATCCGCCACGCTACATCACGTGCCTTCGAGCAACTTCTTCGGCGTTGCGCCGGAGCGATCCTCGGCGAAGACGTAAGCAACGTCGAGGCCGCCGTGTCGTCGCGCGCGCCGAAGGTCCAGACGAAGCCGTTCTTCGTTTTGCCGGTCTTGCCGCGCACGATGCGGAGGCGCGTTTCGTCGGCCGCAACGACGGGGCGCACGCGAACAACGTCGAGGAGCCGCGACCAAACCGGCTCTAAGATCGCCGACGCGCGGTGAAGCAGCTCATTCATCGTCGAGCGCGCCACCGGGATGCCCTGTCGCTGGAAGGCCTTTTCCAGTCGGTAGACCGGAGTGTGATCGGCGCACTTCGCTTCGGCGAGGTGTGCCAGGAACGACGCGCCGTATTGCCCCGTTTCGACGACCTTCGGCGCCCCCGGCGCAGTGACGACGAAGCCGTTGCAACGGCCGCGCAGCACCTCCTGCAAGTGTTCGACGCGAACAAAGCGCGCCGGCACAAACTCCCACACGCAGCTCTTCTCCCCTCGCCCAACGGGTCGAGCTTCGTGTTGCCGCACACCTTGCTAGCGACGCTCGTCGTCGGGAACTTTGTGGTCGATCCTAACAGTTGGAGTTTGGGCTCTCGCCGCCGCGTGGTCGCGCCGCGTCTTCTGCCGTTGTTCCGGCGTCGCCGGTTCGCCGTCTTGATGCGCGGCATCTTCGACCGTTCGCTGCGCGAACCAAGCACCGCCTTCTTCAGTTGCGCGTTCTCATGCTCCAGCTTGGCGAGCCGATTGGCGAGGTCGGCGACGATCTCTTGCAGCACGCAGTCGTGGTCCACCTTCGGTACGACCATCGACCAGGTTTGATCATACTTGGAGATCCGTGTCGATCCCCTTGTTGCTCGTGGGATTCCAGCGAGCTAGGCGGCGGGCGTTGAGGTCGATTCCGTCGAGCAGCATCGCGAGTTGCGCGGCCTCCATGTCGACGTGCCGCGTGCGCTCGTTGACAGCGGGGAGTTGGAAGCGTCCGCGTTCGAGCCGCTTCAGGTACAGCACGAAGCCGTTGCGGTCCCAGAAGAGGATCTTCACCTTGTCCTTCGCTTTGCCGACGAAGACGAAAAGGTGTCCCTCGTACGGATCCTTCTTGAGCGTGCCCTCGACCAGCGTGCGCAGCCCGTCGATGCCCTTGCGCATATCGACGAGCGCCGTGGCAAAGTGGATCCGGACGCTCGGCGGCAGGCCGAGCATCAGTTGTGCTCCAGCAGCGCAACGACGCGTGCGAATGCGCTCTCATCAAAGTCGCGCCCAACTTTGATCATGTGACCGCTCCGCAGCAGCACCGTCACCGGTTCGCCGCGTCTCGCCTCGGTGCGCGCCTCCGTTACGCGAACCTGAACCAACGCCGGCCCGGGGCTCGCGGCCCTGCCGAAGCTGAGCTGCTTCTTCCACCACCACAGCCGCTGCGGCACCAGCCCGCTGCTCCGCGCGAACTTCTCAATCCCGACCCCGCTCCGCTTCCATGCCTCGAGGACGCCACGCGCCTCGACCTCCGTCCATTGACCGTGCGCCATCTGTCTCGCTCCCGCGAGCACCATCGCGGGAGCGGGCTATGCCGTCACGACGCCATTGGCCGTTCATTGGCCGTACGGTTACGGGAGAAGCTGTCCATGGCCGCCTTGAAGGCGGACCACGGTCCGCCAGCCCTCGTCAACATCCTGCGCGCCCTACGACTGGCCGGTTTTCAGGCGCCCACAACTGGCCGGTTTTAGCCGCTCACTGAGGGGACGCGGCAAAATTGCTACCTGCGGAATTACGAGCCACTCGGGATCGAAGGCGCTCCGTTCCGTCGTTCCGTAGGCCGCTGAGCAGGTTCTCGAAGCTCACGGAGCAGTGTAGAGCTTCAGCGCGTCGGACTTTTCAAGTAACCACCAGGCGATGCTGCCCGCTGCCGCGAAGACTGCTGGCACTTGCCACCAGCTTTTGCCGACCAAATGGTCGGTTGGCGGCGCCGGCGCCTTGTCGACGGTTAGCGCCAGCGCCTCGCACTTGTCGCGCAGCGTGATGGCGGTGCGCACGATGCGAACGGCGAGCGCTGCCGCGGAGCCGAGTGCGCCCCAACCGAGGAAGCTGAGGATGACATTCGTGCGGGTCCGCTCGGCCGCCAACTCGTGAAGCCACCTCGCCGCTACCGCGCCGACGATGATCACCAGCAAGAAGCACCACGTCTCCAGAAAGGTAACGTACGATCGCACGCCCCACGCTGGCTTGGTCGGATTGGGTTCGGGCAGGTGTGTATCGCGCATGGCGAAAAAGCCGGCGCTAAGTTGGGTGGCGATCAGCAGCGCGAGCGGCAGCACAGTCGCGTGATTGACCCAGAAGGCAGCTCGATTGATGCAGAAGCTGCTCCAGTCGAAGCCGACTTTGGCCTCGTCCAGGCTTTCCACCATGATGACGGTGACGGCCACCAGCAAGGTCACGCCGCCGGTTGCCATGAAGGCCGGTCGAATCGCTGTAAAGCGTCGGCAGCGCGGGATACCCACGTTGCGCGCGTGGCGACCATACCCGTAGAGCGCAGCCAAACCCAGGACACAAGTCTCGGCAAGGTGCCGGACGTTCTCGCGTGATTCCTCTTCCGGCTTCGGCCCTTGAAGCTCCCGCAATTTTCCGTGAAGTCGGCGCAGCTCGACTCCTTCTTCCGCTATCACTCGACGGGCTAGCGGTTCGATGACGATTCGGTCCTGATAATGGGAACGGCGGCTGCAAGCAGTTCGGATCTCTTCCTTCGTTTCCCCGATGTGCTTTTGCCGAGCAAGGCACTGACGCTCGCAGCTGGAGCAGTTGCAGGGGGCAGCCCGGTCTTGCTCGGCACAATCGGCCTGCTGCACCGCGCCCCCGAGCGCGCAGATGTCCGCCAGCGGGGGGTCGGCCGCCAAGAAGTTAGTCGGGCACGTCGAACAGCACCTCGCCGTCTCCGAATCGCCGATATTGCCCGCCGACCAACTGAGTACAATCGCGAGCGCGGCTGCGCCCCAAGCCAACCAATAGAGCGACGAAGGAAGAATCAAACAGCGACCAATGCTCGCTCCAATCTTGCTCACGGCGCCTCCTCGTGGGGATGCCCCCTCCCGCTGTTGAACATCGTGTAGCAGCGGCGGCTGGATGTACGCTAAACTTTCGATTCAGACTCCAGTGATGTGGCGGTTGGACGAAGAGCGGCGACGAGAGTGGCGGTCGTCGCACGCGTGGTGTTCCTCGTGTGAACCGGCCGGGATGGTCGGCGAATGCGACGCAGATCACCGCAAGCGCCGAGCACACCTAACCGGCGTCGGCGCATGCGCCCCAAACCCCCAACGAGAAGGTGTCGACAACTCCGACTGCGGGGCAGGCAGGACTGTAGACCACGTCGATCAAGTGGTTTTCGTTTAGCTGGCCGTGGGTGCCCATCGCTGGAGCGGTTGGACGCTCGCGAAGTCGAAGTCATTCACTCGACCCGACGAGCCGATCGGGTCCGCGGCCGTTTGGCCTCACCCGGCAATCCAGACGCGAATGGCCAAAGGCAGCGAGTCATCGTCACTCGTCGGGGACCCATGTTCTTCGCAACGGCGGCCGGTTGGCTAAGCGGATCGAGCTCCTTCGCGTACGACGACGCCCACTCGAACCACGCGCAAAATCCTTCGTCTCTTTCTGATGCCGACACCGCGCCGTCCAGTGCCGTGAGAAAGCCGCGCACCTCCCCTGCTACCGACCAGTCTCTCGCCATTTGTCGAAGGTCCTTCGCCAAGAGCTCACGGTGCTTGGTCCGTAGCTCTTCCCGTCTGCGACGCGCCTGCTCCTGCTCGTATTCCATTCTGCGCCGTGCCTCCTCCTGTCGCCGTCGTTCCGCTTCTTCGCGACCGCGCCTCAAATCTTGCGCTGCGGATTCGATCGCTAACACTACGCGTCCGAGGTGATGGTCGAGTCGCTGAACTTCGCCGTCCGACCAAGATCGACACCCAATCCCGTCGGCCGAAAATACAACCGTCCATTTTCGGTGTTGGTGGGGCGCGTCGCGCATCCCAGCGAGAACTCGCAGGTCCGCGAGGTCCGTCGGCGCAGACTCAGACGTTCGCGCGTCGGTCGCCGTCCGGGGCCCGGAGACGTCTGCAGCTGCTGGCGGCTGGCACTGGCAGCGCACCACGCGTTGCGCGGCGCCGCCGAACGGCTAGCGGATCGTATCTGCGGCCCCCGCAGGCTTGCTCACCTCATCGAATACCAGCGCGGGGCTGCGCCGCGGCGGTGCAGCTGTCTTGCGCCGACCGACCCAGACGACTGGCTTGCCTGCCTGCGTGCGAGCCATCTGCCAGCTGCGTGTCACTCGCATGCCCGTCGTGGGCACCTCGGCGTCTGAGATCAAGAGCGGCTTGCCTGATTCGAGGATCTCGCCGAGCGCTCCGCGTGTGGTCACGCTCGCGCTTTGCGCTGCGGTGGCGAGGCGTCCGCGCTGCAGGTAAAGCGCACCGTCGTCAGTGCGCACGGGGACCAGTGGGACTTGGTGGTCGAGTACGGTTGTACTTAGTCTGTACAGCCACGCTCCGTCCGTGGGGACCGGCGGCTCCGGGCGCGCAACGCGTGCCAGCGCGGCGCGATCTACCCGGCGACCGGCGGCACTCTCGATCTTGAGCTCAACCCCCCAACATAAATTCGCTGTTTCGTCGCGAAGAAACAGCACCTCCTCGAGCGGTCGGGATTCGACGATCGCAGGTAGCACCGGGGCCATGAACAGCCATGGGCTCTTGCGGTCTGCCAGCTTCGGGGCGTCGGCGGACGCGTCTCCCGTGAGCTCGAAATAGCGCCAGGCGCGCTCTGGTCCATCGAGCTCGGCGCAGGAACGGATTTGCCGGCGCTGTCCGAACGTGTCGCGCACGCTGACTTGTTCGACTCGCGCGAGCACGCCCGGCGGAAGCCGCATCGGTACCTGGAACCAGTCGTCGCCGAAGCTCATGGCGTACGCGCCGATCGCAGCGCGCGCGAGATCGGTCGATCCTACGTGCAGGTCGCCGTACCAGACCTCGCTGTCTTCGACCTGCCAGAAGCGTGATGCGGCCTGGCCGGCGAACCGCGCGGGGATCGCCGCCACGCAGACCGTGCGCTCGCGGCGCGCTTCGCGGGCGCCAAGCTCAGGTAGGTCGGCGCGCAGGTCGAAGGCATACCAGTCGAGATGGCCGCCGCTGTACTCCGGTGCGTCGAGCAGGACTTCAGGCTCGCCCGTTAGGCGCGCTGAGACGCGGAACCGGTACTCCATGCGCTGGGCATCCCAGGTCGCTGCTTTTTTGTCCGGGAGGCTGAACAGCTCGGCGTACCACTTGCGCCACGCGTTCAGCACGCTTGCTCCTGGCGCATGCTCAAGCGCAGAAACGTTCGGCGATTCGCCGGCTTCGAGCTTAGCGATCAACGCCGCAGCGTCGAACGAGCGACGCGCGAGCAGCTCGAGCTGCTGCCGGCCATGCGGATCGAGTCCGTCGTCTGCGGATAGCTTGAGTGGCCACGCGGCGCGGAGCTCCGCCCGCGCCTTGATGGATGCAGCCTCGAGCGATCGGAAGAGTTGCATGCCCGCTTCCGCCGATAGCCGCTGCGCGGCCGGACCGTGGCGCACGTCTTCGCATTCGACGGCAGTTTCGAGCGGGACGTCCAGCGCGTCGCGCTCGAGGATCGGTGATGACTCGTTCGGCGCGCCGCCCTGGAAGCAGGTGATCGGGGTGTAAGCGACCTTGGCCTCGATCAGAACGGGCGTTGCAGCATCGTCGCCCGTGAGCTCGCCAACTTGCCATTGCTTGCCCAGCAGCCACAGCGGATCCGCGAGCCGCGCTTCAGTCGCCTCCGTCAGCTGCGCGTCGATGGCTGAGCCTTCGAGCCGTTGCCAGGTCATTTCGCAGCTCCCGCGTGGATGGTGTTCGGTAGGTAGGTCGCGGGCAGGTATTGGCCGAGATTGAGCAGGCTCTCCGGTCCGACCATGCGCAATCGCGCGAGGGCGAGCGCTTCGGCGATGTTGTCGCGTACGCCGCCGAAGTCGAAGCCGAGGTCGTCGCGCGCGACGCACAGCAGCACGGCCTGCGGCGCGCGCGTGGACGAGGCGTCGTAGTGCACGGCCAAGCCGGCGGCCGGCGTGCTGCGCGGAATGGCTTCGTTCCAGCCGCCGACGACGAGTCCGGCGAGTTTGTCAGTCGCGAAGCTGGGCCTGGCGCCTGTCATCAGGATGCACAGGCGCCCGCGCTCGTCCGCGCTCGGTCGCGCGATCGCCGCCCAGCGTTCGTGCGGGTGGTCAGGCAGTTGTGCGAGCCGGAAGTCGAACAGGCTGCTGTCGGCGGCAGCTTCGCACAGGTCGATCGCCACGCGTAGCCGGTGCGCGCCTGGATCGACGCGTCCAGCTTGGTTGAGCCAGCCGCAAACGGCTGTCGCGCCGGCGCTGCGGTCGCGCGCGATGCTCGCGTCGAGCGTCGCGCCGTCCGTTGGCAGGACGCGCGGAGCGAGCGGCAGAGCGTGGCCGACGAGCAGCGCCAGCCGTTCGGAGCGCGGCGCGTGTGCGGCCACGCGCTCGTCGTGGGCCAAAAGGCGCGCGTCGATGCCTGCGAGTACGAGCGCGACGTGTGTCGCGAGGGCTTGCGAGGCGGGCACTGTCAGCGCGCCGGGCAGCTGGTAGCCGACGAGCGGCAGCAGCGCCGCGCGCTGTTCGCGTGCAGAGGCAGCCGCTGCCAGCCGGTGGTGCGCGGCTACGAGCGCTTTGCGCAAGGCGCTTTCGCGCGCTGGCACGTCGGCGGGATCGATGCCGTCGGCAAGCTCGGTCGCGTTGGGCTCGACCAGATCACGGGCGTCGAGGTCACGGCCCTCGGCGATCAAACGGCACAGCGCGCGGGCCGCGAGCGTGACGGCGGCCAGGTCGGGTTGTGTCATGTCGCCCTCGACTACGATGGTTGCGCCCGCGAGCTCCGCCGGCCGCTGCGTCTCGGCCCACACGTCGAACGCGTCGCCGAGGCGGCCGAGTCCGGTCTCCTCACCGCGCGGTGCCAGGTAGAGCACGTCGAGCGCTGCCAAGCCCGTGTCTGCAAGCGTACGCGCCAAGCGCGGAGCGATGTCCGCACCGTTCGCGTTCACGAAGCGCAGCGTGAGTTTGATCGCGGCGGGGTCGCCGAGCACACCTTCCGCCCAGGCTTCGAGGCCAGGCGCGGCGAGCGCGCGGCCGCTGGTAGCGGCACCTGGCCAATGCCCGCGTGCGTCCGGGTCAACCAGCAGCACCAGACGATGATGCACCAGCAACGCGGGCCGCGGTGTGTCCGCGAACGTGAGCGCTGGCGGGCTGATCTCACCGGAGGATGCTGTCGTGAGCGCTGCAGTCGCGGTGGGTATGTTGCCGCGGGTGAGGGCGTGCACGCTCTGCGCACTGATGGCGTCCGCGACCGCGTCGAGATCGCGGACGAGCTCGGCGAGCACGCGCCTCGGGTTGCCGGCTGGCCGGTCGGGCTCGGCGAGCAGCGCATCGATCGCGTCGCGCGCGGCTCGCTCGGCGGCGTCGAGATCGTCGAGCCCGGAACGAGCGCGGGCGAGCAGCACACCGTCGACGATCGTGTTCGGCAGGGCCGCACTCGCAGTCGCAGTCGCAGCCAGCGCGATCTCGCGTAGCGGCTCGATCCAGGTATCGAGGCCTGCGTCATGCAGCCGGCGCTCGAGGCGTGCTCCGAGCAAGCGGCCCAACTCCTGGCCGCGTCGCACGCCGTCGAGCAGCCAGGCCGCGCGACGAATCCGTTCGGATGATAGGTTGACCGCGAGACCCGCGCTCTCGGTCGAGCCCCCGAGCGCCGACCAGCCGGCGCGTAGCACCGCGGCGGTGGTGGCTAGCGGCATGGACGGCGCGGCGATGTAGCCCTGGGAAATTTTGCTGTCGCGGCGGCGCACGTCAACCACGAAGCCGTATGCGCCGATCTGAATACCGCGGGCGTGTTGTGCGCGACGATTCTCTAGCCGCCAGGCTGCGACGGCGCTGTGCCAAGCGTCGAGTCGATAGCTGGCGGGGCCGAGCGTCTCGCGCAGCAGTCGCTCGAGTTCGCCGATCGGGTCGGTGCTCGCCTGCGGCTGTGCTTGCAGCGTGCGGATGCCCGCTTGCAGGAGGTCGTGCTCGGCGCCCGCGCTGGCCTTGTCCAACGCGGCACCGAGCAGCGCCTGCAGCATGGGCAGGCGCGGCTTGTCGCTGACGCTCCCGTTCGCAAGGGCGGCGAGCCACTCGCCGACGGCGGCTACGTCGGCCGCGCTGTGTGCGCCGGCAACCAGTGGCAGCGTCCACGCTGTCTCGCTGCCAGTTTCGCCGTGATAGGCAAAAAAGGCCTGCGGATCAGTGGCGTCGCCGACACGGAACGAGACATCGGAAGTTTGACTACTAACAAAGGGACTGACGGGGGCGACGCGAGCGTGGTGAGCGTTGACGAGTGTCAGCAGTTGGTCGTCGATGAAGTCAGCCAAGGTCTCGTAGGCCGTGCGCTGGTCGGTGGTGAACGGGATGCCGTCCATGCTCGAGGTGTGGTGGAAGTCGAAGGCGGCGCTTTCGAAGGCCGAGACCGAATCGCGCGCTTCGTCGTCTTCGAGCTGCTCGAAGCGTCGCCAGGCAGGGTTTTGTGCCTCGTCAGGGTAGCTGTTGCCGTGGGCATCGCGGAACTGACTGCACAGGAACCCGAGTAAGAACATGCGCGCGTCGTAGGCGTCGGCGTACTCATCGCGCTTGGGCTCGATGGTTCGCAGTGTTAGTCCGGTCGGGTGCGGCACGGAGCCGAGCACCTTGGAGACTGTGGCGGCGAGCTGGCCGTCGGTGAGTTCGCCCCCCGGCGCGTCGCTCGCGTTTGGATCGAGATGGGCGACGCCCGGCAACGACAGCTCCCAGTACTGGCGCAGGCCGCAGACCACGTTTTCCACGTGTGCCACGTTGCTCTTCGGCGTCTCGACGGCGGGGTGATGCGGGTCGATGCGGCAGATCGGCAGCACACCGTACGGCTGCGTGCCGACGAGCAACGTGGGCAGGCTGGCTCCACCGCGAACGAAGGCCGTGCTCCAGTCGCGCAGCCAGTCGCGCGCGTCGGCGTCGAGGATTCCGCCGAGCAGTTCGCGCAGGTAGCCGCCCAGCAACGCCGGCCACAGTCCACGATTCATGGCTTCGGCCTGGGCCAGCTGCGGGTTGCCCACCTGGCTGCACTTGTCGAGTGCATTGTCCTTGCCCAAGCCGAGCGCGACGCTCACAGCATCGCCGAATGGTAGGCGATACAGCGCGCCCTCGCTAGCAATTTCCGGCCGACCAACTGGCGCAGGGGCCTCCAGCTCTGCGACGCGTAGCTGCGCGAGGTTCGGATGAGCCGGGTGCATGGTCGCTGCAGCCGACTCGCCGCGGTTGGTCGGCATGCCCTGCGGAGCGAGTTCGAGCCCACGGCTGTAACGCTGGGCCTCGAGCAGCTCCTCGAGCGCGATCCGCGCGTCGCCCTCGCGAATCCCGAACACGATCAAGCGATCGAAGCCATCGACCGCGGCTGGAGTGGCGTTGAGATCGATGCGTAGCGCCATACCGACTGCGAGCGCCGCGTCGATGTCGTGCAGCCAGTTGAGCCCTTGTCCGGTGAGGAACTCTTCGGCGCCGCCCGCCGCGACGTCGACGAGCGCAGGTGCAAGCGGCAGCTCCTCGGGAATCGGCGCGCCGAACCACGTACCGGCGAGCTCGTTGTCGACGTAGCCGGCCACCGCGAAACGCTGGGGCAAGAGCCGTGCACGCGTCGGGACCGCGCTCTCCCGCAGCTCGAGCTTCGGGAACTTCGGAAACGGCACGAGCGGCTGCGCATCTGGGATCGGCTGCGTCGGGGCTGCTGCGATATTCAACGGCTTGCACGAGCGCGCGACCCAGGACGCGCGCCACGGCCCGAGCTGGTTGGCCAGCCAGGCGAACGCCTCATCTTTGGCCGCAGTGTCGGGCCCCGCGCGCCAGCTGCGCTCCCAAAACCCGCAGCCGAGTGCCTGTTCGGAGGCCGTCAGTTCGCGCGCGTGTGCGTCAGCGTGGATCGCATCCGGGTAGATGCGCACCGTCAACACCGCTGGCTCGCCCTGCGGAGAGAAGCGGGTCTCGATGCGCAGCGGCAGCAGCGCGAGCGGCAGATCCGGATCGAGGCTCGAGAACAGTGCCTTGTACTCGGCGATCGAGCTGCGCGGGTCGTGCGCTTGCGGATCGGGTCGTGCGGGCTTCGGTTGCAACTTGGTTTGGTCGGACATCGCGCTCCTCTCAGATCAGCCGCTGGGCGTGGACCAGCATGCGGAAGGGCCGTTGCCAGGTGGCACGGGCTTGGTGGGCGCTGCTCTGGCCCCAGGTCGTGCCACCGAGCTCAACGCCAGCCAGACGCACGGCGTCGGTTCGCGCATGCGTGAGGGCGTCGAGCTCAGCTTGGCTTGCGACGAGGTGGCCCCAGGACGCGGCGTCCCAGCTGCCCGGTTTCTGATCGAAGTGCGCTGGTCGCGCACGGTCGAGGCCGAAGCGTGGGCTGGCAGGTTGCTCCTCGACTCCTACGTAATAACCATGACCAGCGTGCTCGCCGCGCGCGGCACCGGGTGCGACGTCGAATCCGAACACCGCGGTCTGTGGATCCAGCATGGCGAGGAACGCGACCTCGATCACCGTGCCCGGCTCCGGGACGAGTGCACCGTCTTCACCACGGATCGCCTTCTGCATGAACCAGTGTGCGGTCGGGTAGCGGCGCACCAGATCGCCGCGCACTACGATCGCAGTCAGCTCCGCGGCCTGGGCCGCGACGTTCTCCGCCAGGCTTTGGCCCGGCTTCCACGCGCTCGCGATGTCCGCGATGTCCGTGCGCTCGGGGTCGACGTACTGCCAGAAGCGCCGAAAGAATGTCGCGCGCACGTTCACCGGGTAGTCGCGCCAAACCAGCTCGCGCGCGAGCTCGCAGTTGGCGCCGACCAAGAACGCAGCCACGAACGTCGCGTTGACTTCGACCAGGCGCACTCGATTCTTGCGAAGGCTGGACACGCCGGGCATGAACCACTCGCTGGCGAGCGCGATCAGGTCGGGACTCAGGGGATCGGAGAAGATCGGTGCAAGCGCGAGCGGCTTGGGCAGCGCCTCGACTGCCAGCCGCTCAGCCAGTTCGGGGATGCGTGCGACCAGGCCGGCGCGCACAGACGCAGCGATGCTCGCGGTGTCGAGTCGCGTGCGCACGCTCGTGGCGAGTTCGCTGACATCCGTCGCCGCTGCGACCAGCGAGCGCTGCGATCGCTTGCGTTGCGTCACGCCTGCAGCTGACAGCGCCGGGGCGAGCAGCTTGGTGAGCGCTGCAGCATCGACGCGGTAGCGCTCGCTGAGCGCGCGCGGAGCGTCGCGCAGCTGCACCGCCATCAGCGGCATAGTCACCTGCTCGTCGCGCGTCGGATCCTTCGTCCGCGCGGCGCTCGGCAGACCGTGGCGGGCGCCGCGCCGCTGCCCCGGCAGCTGCGGCACGACGACCTGTTCTTCGAGCGTCGGGTCATGCGTCTGCGCGCCGCTCGGCAGACCGTGCACCGCGAACCGCAGCGCGGGTGCCAGCGCGCTGGCGTTCGGGCCGGTCGCTGCGAGCGTCAGCGCGAGGTGTTCGGCGCCGAGGCGCGCGGCGCTGCGCCCGGTGCGTTTGGCGAAGTCGCGGGCGAGCGGTGTGCCGCGGCGTGTCAGGCGCAACGCCGCGTGCGAGACCAGGCCGTTCGGCACGTCGCTCTCGGCCAGCCGCGTGGCGATGCTCGACGAGCCACCTGAAAGCAGCGGATGCAGCCGGCTGGTCAGGCGCAGCACGTCGGCCGCTTCGATGCTGGCTGTGCGCGCCGCGAGTGAACGCGTGATCTCCACGGCGAGGCGGCCACGGTTGAGCAGGTCGAGGGTCGCCGGCAGATCGCCCGCTTGCTCCCACGCCCCCGCGACCAGTGCCTCCTGGTTGGCACGCACCACGGCTGCGCCCAGCCCAGCCGCGGCGCGCGTGACCGGATCGAGGTTCAGCTCGCGCAGCCAGCCGTCGGCTTGTGGGACCCGCTTGGCGCCGGCAGGCCACGCCCCGTAGCTGGGCGGCGCGACCACCGGATCGGTCACGCTCCGGTCGTAGGTTGCGCGCTGCATGCCAGCGTTGAGCAGCACGCGGATCGCGCTCTGGAAGGGTTCACGCAGCTGCTTGTTCCACGGGCGCGGCGTCGCCTCGAGCGTGCGCAAAGCGCCCTGCATATCGACGATGGCGGTCGTCACGCTGGCCGGCACGATGCCCGGCGCCGTGATGTCGAGCGCGTGCATCCCCAGCTCCGCACCGTCGCCCGCAGGCTCGAGGCGCCGGCAAAGCGCTTCGAAATCTCCACCCTCACCGGTCGTGAAGCGCCATGAAACGTAGACCGGTAGCTCGATTGGAGCGCGCAGCGAGGCCTTGGTCCACGCGGGCTCGATCGCGGACTCAGTCGGGATGGGCTGCCCGAGTCCGCGCAGTCGGCCATCCTCGAATGCCGGAACCAGGCACACGCGGTAACCCGTACGCGGCAAGAGCCGGCGCGGGCAGATCAAGCGCGCGAACACCTCCGACGAGCCGCTGGCGACAGCGTCTGCGATCGCGCTAGTTGCGATCAGCGACTGCACATGCACCCACGCCCAAGAATCGGCGAGGTCCGGCAGCTCGGCGGAGGGCTCGGCGATCGTGAGCACCGGCAGTCTCGCGCCCGCACCCGGTCGCAGCGTGACGCCCGACTGCTCGCGCACGGCGATAAGCACAAGCCACGGTCGCAGCTTTTGACCACCCGCAGGGCAGGCCGGAGTGAGCAACCACGGCAGATCAGGCGCGCGCAGCTCGAGCAGCGGAAAGTAGTTCTCCTCGACATCGAGCGCATCCGGAGCGGGCTCCATGCGCAGCACCTGCGCGTCGCTCAGGCCGGTCGCGTCGCCGGGGCCACGCAACACCACGGTCTGCGTGATCAGCGAGCCCTCGATGTCAATGCTGGCAGTGATCGTGACGTCGCGCGGCAGCGGACCAGACAAAGGATCTGGGTTGGTCAACGCGCGCGCGAGGCCGCGGCGGAGGTAGGGCAAGAACGTGATCTCCGGGCTGCTCATCACGCGCTCCGGGCAGAGGCGGTGGGGGCGATGCGTGCAGCGGGGTCAGTGGCGCGCCGCGTGCGAAGGCGGCGCAGCTCCGCGCTGTAGCTGCCGGGCTGGCCGATGGCGGTGCCGAGCAGCGGATCGATGCGCGTCCAGCTGATCTCGCCGACGCCAAAGCGCGTTGAGACCACGCGTCGCTTGCCGCTGCTAGCAGCGAAGGTCGCGGGCGCAGTGGCGAGCGGGAGTGATGAGTCGAAGCGCACTGCCTTCACGGGTCGCGTGGCGTCGGCATCGAGAATGCGCGTCTCGGGATCGGGCGTGACGGTCTGGGCGTCGCTTCCGAAGTCCAGCGCGCCGCCGCTGATGCGCACGCCCGCGGTCATCTCGGCGTAGGAGGGAGCCGCGAGCTTTTCCGGCGTGGTCATCACATCGAACTGCGCGGGCGCGAACCAGTCGCTGACGATCTGATAGCTGGAGCTCGGGACGCCCTCGAGGCCGGCCATGCGCAGCGTGAGATACGTCGGGCCGTCGATGCCGTACGCGCCGTAGCGCTCGAGTTCGCGGTCCAGCGGCGCCAGCGACTGGCGCACTTCGAGCTCGGCGTCGGGGCGCACGCGCGGTGCGCCAGGTGCAGCTGAAGCCGCGGCGAACAGGATCGGTGAAGCGTCCGGAGCGAGCTCGCGCCAGGCGTCGGCGCTCGCCAGTGCATCCCGAACGGCAGCCAGCACGTGGCTTCTGGGCGCGGCTTCGGCCTTCGCGGTGCCACCGAAAGCCACTTCGAAATGTACGTCCAGGCCGAAGAAGGTGATGCTGCCGATGGCGGTGGCGTACCAGGGCTTGGGCCCTTCGAGGTGCACTCGGAGCTCGGCGCCGAACAGCTCCTTGTCGCCGGCCGAGACATCGACGCTGCAGTGCGCGTCGGCGATGAACGCAAACGGCGAGAACGTCAAAACCACGTCGAAGCCCAGCGAGCCGGTTGCAGTGTAGGTCGTCACCAGCGCTTTCATCCTCGCTTCGAGCGTGGCCAGCGCGCCGAACTGCAAGGCATTGGAGGCGACCGCGACGTAGCCGTCGACGCCGAACCAGATGTCCTCGCTGAGCGCGATCTCGAAACCGATCCCGTCGAGATCCATCACCGAGGCCGGTAGCGGTCCCGGCGGTTGAAACGCTGGGTGGAAGCCGCCGACGGCGATCAGGAAGTAGGGCTTCGGGCCGAAGTCGCAGTACGTAGCCATCCCGCCATGCAGCTGGAACGCTCCCACGATCGACGAATCGTAAAGCGCCGCGGTGATCGAAACCGAGTGCCGGCAGACGTCGATCGCACCGATCGAGTCGAGATGCAGCTCGAGCTCCGGCAATCGCTCGTCGGGAAGGACCATCGACAAACTGCCGACGATTGCCAGCTCGAGATCGGGCAGCCCGACGATCACACCGAGCTGTCCGCGTACGAGTGACTTTGGCGCGCCCCAGTCGATCTGCGCCGCCACGCCGAACACTGAGCTGCCTTGCGCGGGCGGGAACCAGTCGTCGAGCGACGCGGCGATCTGCGGCGCGTCATGAAGCGGGTCGTCAGGGAAGAGCAGCGCGTCGATCGCGCCGTCCTTGAGCGCTCGCGCCAGCACGTCCGGATCGAACGTGCGGTTGAGACAAACCAAACCGCCGACGCCCGAGAGGAAGAAGCCGAAGCCGAGCGGCAGGCTGGGGAAGGTGGCCGAGATGCTGGCGAAGAACGACCAAGCGTCGGGATCGTTGGGCAGCTGAGTGTCGATCACCACCACCGCCTGGATACCGATCACCAGAAAATCAAAGGCCAGGCCACCCCACCAGCGCCCGATCTCGCGCTCGTGACCGATGATGCCGCCCCCGCTCACGACCCCGGGGATGTCCAGGGAGAAGCCGATCGCGTCGGGCGGCTTGAAGCCGGCCTGCACGCCGAGGCCGGCCAAGAAGGCATCCTCGGCGTCTGGGGTCAGCTCGAGCAGCAGCCCCATGTCCTCGACCCAGAGCTCGAACGGATTCAGCACCAACCGCAGCGTCGCCCCCAGCTGGATGGCGATCACGCCGTCTTTGCCGCGGACGGCGGCGCTGAACGACTCGATCGTCAGCGGGCCCAGCGTCCTATCGATCGGAAGTGTCAGCTCAAGCCCGACGCCACCCAGCGAGATGCCGCTGCGCGACGACCAGAGCAGGCCGAGCTCGGCGTCGACCAGCAGCGGCTCGGAGATCAAGAAGCGCAAGAACGAGTCGGCGTCGCCCGGATCGATGGTGAGCGCGATCGCGCCGCGACCGTGACCCGGCAGCGCGCGCGCCTCGAAGATCAGCTCCGGCTCGCCGCGGGCCTCGAAGGCGAGCCCGAGCCGCAGGCCGTTGACTTCTAGCCGGGTTCCGGTCGCACCGCCGATTAGATGCCAGGGTTCGGCGGGCTTGCCCTCGGCAGCGATCTCGTAGTGTTGATCGATCGGCTCGGCGACGAACGCGGTTTCACCCGGCGACAAGCGCACGCCTACGGCGCCGGTCGCGTCCGCGCTGCCGCTGACTGTCAACACCCAGCCGGGCACGATGTCAGCGAGCGCCGCGGCGGTGCCCCAGCTGAGATTGCCGATGAAAATGCTGTCGACGTCGCCGCCGGGTCGCTTCGGGATCGGCGCCAACACTGCACCGTGCTCCGCGAAACCAGTGGTGAGTACGCCATGGATGATCGGCAAGCTCAGCTCGCGCAGCTCGGGGTCGGGCACAGTGGTGCCGTAGAAGTCGTCGACCAACTTTGGGCGCAGCGGCAGTCGTTCGAACGCCACGCCCAGGCTGCGCGCCACGCGCGCCAGCGCCGTCAGCGCCTCGCGCTGGGCGAACGGCTCAGCGTCGTGCCAGTGGTATAGCGCGCTGAGGTGCGCCGACGGATCGCTCACGAGCCCGCTCAGGTTATTCCAGGCGATGCTGCGCCGGATGTACGGCGAGCGTTCATCGTCGCTCGGCCGCGCGGCCGCTGCGTCGAGCACGATCACGCCGGCCGCTTGCAGCAGCGCGAACAGTACACCGTGCTGCTGCTCGAGATAGCGCACGAGCAGGTATTCGGGTAGGTCGAGTGCCAGCTCCGCCCAGAACCCGGGGTCGCGGAGCGACTCGGGCAGGCCGTGCGTTTGCAGCTGCGCGAGGCCTTCGATTAACGCACCCGTGGCCAGCGCCAGGTCTAGGAGCTCGAGCAGCGCCGTGCCTTCAGCGCCCTGGTCGAGTGCTTCGATCAGCACTGCGCTTGCCCGCACCAGGTCGCTGGCGGAAGCCGCGACTGCAGCCAATGGCTGCTGGGAGAGCACGGCGGCGTCGAACGCTTTCTCCCAACCCAGGTTGCGGATCAAACGCCGGAACGCCTCGGCGTCGTGCAGCGCGCGCTCGAGCGGCGCGAAGGCGTCGAGCACGCCGACTAGAAATGGTGCCAGCGGGGAACTCATGGCAAATCCTCGGCTGCCAGGCGCAGGCTCCTGCGGCGCACGCTCAGGCCTTCGGTGTGCGCGAACGTCGGGTCCGGATCAGCTTGCGCTGCACCGACGCGGAGCGAGAACTCGCCGGTCGTCACGTGCGCGCCGTTGTCGACGCTCAGGGTGATGCGCGTGCTCGCCGCTGCAACGCCTGCGACCGGGGTCGCACGAATGCGCCAGTTGGCTCCGTCCGGCTCCACGTGTAGATCGGCGTCGCGCACGACTGCCTGCGCGCTCGACTTCGCGCTGGGCGTGCGTGGCGCGCCCACGCAGTCGTTCCAGCTGATGCTGAAACCGATCGTGATCGGCGTGTCGACGTCGGTCCGGACGTTTGCGATGCCGTTCAGCGACGGCGCGCCGGAGACCATCTCGGGTGTCAGCGTCCAGCCGTAACCGCGGCGCGCGGACTCCCAGGTCGTCGAGCGCACCTGGCCTTCCCTAGCCTGGTTCCACGCGGTCGAAGTCGTCCAGTTGTAGACGTGGTCGAGTGAGTTGCGCAGCCAGTTGTCGAGCTGCGTGGGGCGCTGCGCGTAGAGCGCTTCAGTCAGCGCGATCTCTTCAGCGTCGCCCCAGCTGATCGGGTCGCCCCAGGCTGCCGCCCCGACGTTGGCGAAGGCGAGAGTGAGCTTCGCGTTGGCATCGATCGGAAGCAGGTCGCCCGGCGCGTTAACGTGCCAGCGCAGCAGCAAGCCTGCCGCGCGTTCGGAGGTGAAGATATCGCCGATGGTCGCGGGCGTAGGACCGACGACCGGGTCGAGTATGATGATCTGCGGTGTCCACGCTGTCGCCAGCAGATCGCGCAGCCGCAAGCGCGCGTAGTCCCACATGCGACGCCGGTAATCCGCGATCGTGCGCGCGGCCATGGAAAACCGGTAACACCAGTGCCATTGGCGGAACCATTCTGCTCGCCCTATTTCGGCGCCGCTGAGCACCAGTGGATTACCCGCTTCGCGCGCGAGCGCCACGCGTGCGACGTACTTGCGTTGGATCGGCTCCCAGCATGTGCCGGCCTGCTCGCGGGAGGTACCGCGCGGCCAGACGCGATCGATGCTGCAACCGAATCGACCCAACACGAGCCTCGCCGTTTCGGCCGAGTCGCCTCCGAGTCCAGTCAGAAGCGCGAAGTAGGCAGGCAGCTCGGCGGTCTCGTCGAGGCGGTCGTTGCGCTCGAGCGCGATCGTCCAGTGGCACGGCCCGAGCGACATCACGCCGCGGTCGTAGGCATTGAAGGAGTCGAAGTAGCCGATGCACTCGACTTCGGCGACGCTGCGCACGGCGCGAAACGTGGAACGCTGCGCGTCGCTGAGTGCGCTGAAGGCCGCGCCGACCAGCTGCTCGGGCAGCACCTCGCGCTCATTCCACGTGTGCGACGGTGGCAGCGCCCACGGCCCGTCGCCGAAACCTGAAGATGCCCAGGCGCCGAGGGTGAACAGATCGAGCGTGCGCTGCTTCTGAACGCTGTCGGGTTCGAGCGGATACATGCCGCTGAAATCGCGTACGCACACGCGTGGCTTCTTGCTTTGAAGCTGATCCGCTCGCCACAGGTTGTCTGTATGTTCCCCGGCGAAGGGCGCGTCGCGGTCACGCGCCTCGATCACCACCGGACAGCGCAATCTGCGTTCGAGCCAGCTGCTGATCACTGTGCGCGTCTCGGCGTTGACCACGCCGGAGATCGGGCCGGTGTACTTCCAGGCGTTGTCGACCTGCACCAAGCCGTCGGCGTAGAAGATTTGCGGACCGACCAGCGTGGCTGCGGCAAGGCTTGGCGACGTGGCAGCGATCTGCAGTTCGCGCACGGCCAGCTCGAGCTCTACGCTGAAGGCTTGCGCAGCGGGCTCCGCTTCAACGTAGCGAAACGCAGGCCCGAACCCGAGCTCAGCCAGATCGGCCCGGAGCTGGGCGATGAATCCGGGACTGCCCGCGGGCGGCAGCACGTCTCCCGCCTCGACGTTGCGCGCGATTCCAGCGTAGATTGCGGCTGTATCGTCGTCGCCTGCCTGCAAATCGTAGCCGCCGTAGCGATCATCGGAGGGCGCGATCGCCGACAGAAAATCGAGCGCGTCGTGTTCTTGCCAGCGCATCAGCAGCCGCGTGAGGCCGAGCACAGCATCCGCGTCGACGCCCTCGGCGAAGGCGACGTCGCTCGCCACGACGCCATTTCGCACTTCATCCAGCGCAGGCTGAAGCAGCTCGCTACCCAGGCGCTCGACGGCGCTCGGCACGCGCAAACCACCGAACACGACCGGTGCGTCGTCGCCGATTGTCGGTGCCTCGGCGGCCAGGAACTCCGCCATGGGCTGTGCCCCAGCGGGCAGCGCCAGCGCGCGCACGCGCTCCCCGAACGCGCGCATCGCGAGCGGCAGATCGCTGGCGAACGGCACGCTCCAGGTCGCCGGGTGGTAGAGCGACAACAGGCCGGCAACGCGCACGCCGTCTGCGTCGGGCTGAATGCTGGCGTAACTATCGGCCAGCAGCTGTTCGAGCGCCGCGGCGAGCTCGGCGACTTGCGCCGGCAGCACGTCGACCCAGCCAGTCAGCGCGCTCGCCTGCCACGAACAGTGGAGCCAGCCTGTGCCATCCTCCCAGAAGCGCATCGCCACGCCTTCCCCTTCCAGCGGAAATGCCAGCGACGACATATCCAAAGTCACCCCGGACGGCGCGGGCCGCGCAGCAGGGTAGCGTGGCTCGACCCACAATGCGGCGTGAGCGCTCACAAGCCCTGGCGCTGGGTCCACCCAGTCGAGCGTAGTTCCGCGCCCGATCAGCATGCTGCTCAGATCGATCGACAGCAGATCAGAGAGCTTTGTCTCGACCGCGGTCTTCGGAATCGCGGCCACGACCTGACGCACTTGGTAGCCCCCCAGGTTGAGCAAAAGGATCGCCGGATCGAGCGTAAGCAGCAGCGCGCGCACAGCATCCTCGTCGGCGAGCTGGCCGCCCCACTCGCGAAGCGGCTTGACCCCAGTCGCGAGCTGCGGGCCGACGAGTGCCGGGTCGAGGCCGTACCAGACGAGCGATGGGACTAAGAAGCGTGGTGTCATGGACTTGCTCGACGAGCGCTAGTGCCTCGACACGGAGGACTTGAAGGGGTTTGGGTTGATCGCGCAGGGCTTCGGCTTCGTGGTGCCAGCGCGCAAAGCGCCGGAATACTCTCCCGTATTTCGAGCTTGCGCGCGGGCGCCAACGCAGCCGAAGAAGAAGCTAAGCGATCCATCGAGTCCTGTGTGTCGAGGTATCGGGATAGGGCGAATGAGTTTCCTTCGCGCGTGTTCCAATGCCCGGGTTGGATTCGCTTCGAGAGCGGAGCTGTGTGCATGGGCCGGCGAATGTGCGCGACGGCAGCGAACCTTATCGAGGACGTGCTCCCCGAAGTCGCGCTGCGACAGCGGGGACTCACGTCGCCTTCGAGTGGCGCACGAGGCTCGCCAAGGACGGCGCGCTGCTCGGTGCGCTGACGCGCATCTTCGTCAAGAGCGTGCAGGCGTTCTACACGAAGCGAGCAGCAGCGCGTGGTTCGCCGGGGCCCAAGACAGGAGCGGTAACCGTCGTGCAGCGCACGGCATCGGACCTGCGGTGTGACCCCCACCTTCACGAGGTCTTGCTCGACGGGGCCTATCATCAAGACGGTGCGGCGCTGGCGTGGCACGAGCTCGGACACCTGCGAACCCGTGAGCTTGGTGAAGTGCTCGCGCAAGCAGTCCAGTGGATGGCGCGCCACCTCGAGCGCCGCGGCGCTCTCGAGCCGGACGATGCCAATGACGGCGGCGGAGCGCAGGTAAAAGTAGCGCGGTGGGCGGAGGTGGACGGCGAGGATGAGCGGTGCGAAGTGGTTTGTCGAGGCGGTCCTGCAAGGCGGAGGGACGGTGCGAAGGTGGCGATGGGGGAAAGAGGGGCAAGAGCCAAAATTCGCGCGCCCATGGCACACTGGTCGCGCCGAGCCGAAAACCCGTATGGTGGCGACGCCGTAGCCGTAGCTACGCGACGTTGCCGAGCGCTTTTCGGCGCAGGACGACGCTGCGCCATAGAGGGACCCGCGGCTCGTTGGGCGACGAGGCACGTCTTTCGGTTCACGGACGGCGCGCAGATAGCGCACGACGCTCTTGGAGTCCGTGACCATGGCGAGCAGCTTCATTCGGCCGCCGCAGCTGGGACAAGAGAGGACATCGACGTCGAAGGTTCGCTTCAGGAGCTCAGCCCACGGCCGGTAGGTGCTTCGGCGCCGCAGTGCGGGGTGTTCGTCAGCGTCCGTCACCGGCGCGGCCGAGGCAGCAGGCACGGGTGCGATGCGCGAGCGCTGGGGGCTCGCGGACGCGAGCACGCCGCGACGAACCCTCGCGGCCGCAAGTTCCTTGTACAGCTCGAACATGCCGGGCCAGGTGCTCGTGTTCTCGCACCACTCGTACACCTTCAACGCTGCGAGGAACGGAGACATGCAGCTCGCAGTTTGCCCGCGTTCGATGCTGAATGGCCTAGCGACGACCCACCGCTTGCCGCGCGAAAATATCTCGACGCGCCCCCGGAACCTCACGGTACCGCGCTCCTGGCATCTAGTGTCAGCGATGCTCCGGATTGGCTCACGTTCGGAGTCCTTGCACAGCAGCGGCACTACCACGGGACGGGCAGCGCGGGAGCCCCCCACGCTCAGAGCATAGGTACCTCAGCACCCAACCTCAGTTGTAATTCCGCTGCCCAGCGAGCTCGCCTTCACGAAGAGCTCGGGCGCAAATGCCGCATGGACCGCTATGGCTAGCGGGCGAGCCTGTCCACTGCCTCTCTTGCGCTCTTGAGTCCGATTCGATGAGAATCCGGTACCACCGGATCGCGACGAGACTGTTTCCCTTGCGGACTTCCGCGCGAACGTCGGCGTCCGTTAGTTCGGGCGCAGGGGGTGGTTGCGACGCGGCGTACGCGAGGCCCATAACAAAGGTAACGACGACAACCGCTAGAAGCGTACCCCATCCCATCGCCCGCACGTTGCACTCGGCTCGCCGATTCGCCGGGCGCCAGATTTTTCTCGAGAGGCGAACCATGCGGAGATCAAAGACGGCGCACTTATCTGTCTGGCAGGAATGATTCGCAATAAACCGTTCTTCAAACCAGCGGAGTTCCCTCGTGAACCACAGGAAGCACTGAACAAGGCGACCGAGCGCGCCAAACCGGGCGAGTGCTGTCGGGTCACTCAGTCGACGCACCTGCACTCACGTCGATGTAGCGCCGCTCGAACGCCACCAGCCAGGAGAGCTCGGCCGCGGACCGTGATGCCGCCTTCCAGGTGCGGATGACGTGGTCGAGCGTCCAGTCGGCGAATGAGGCGTCAGGGGCAACGAGCAGTGCGCGGTAGTTTTCCACGGCACCGGCGCAGTCCTGGTCCACGGGGTGCCGCACCACGACGGATCGACCTGCGACGCCATGGGGGTTCTCCGGGTGAGTCCGGACCGCCTCGACGAGGAGATGGTTGCGCCAGAGCTGGTTCGTCTCGCTCGACGAGAGGACGGACCATGCCCCTCTTCGCCATAGCGAGTCTTCCCGTTCGGTGAGTTCCAAGTAGCGTGGCTTGGAGTACCGTGTTGTCGTGAAGGACTCGGTGAGCTTCGTCTCGATGGCGAGAAACGCGCGCTCTCCGTCGATACGTCGGTACCCGAAGAAGGCGTCGAACGACGTCCGGTCGTCGAGGTACTCGCGATTCGGCCCCGGTGCGTACTCGATGCGGACATCGAGGACCTCGGCGACCTCGTCGGGCAGGAGCGCTCTGATGAGACGTGTTGCGAGCGCGAGATCCCGTTGGAGAGGGCCGAACAGGTTGAAGCACATCGGTTGGCTCGAGAGCATGTTCCGGCGGCAGCGGAACGGCTCGACGCCGGGGCTGGCGGCGATGCGGGCCTCCGCAACCTCGGCGATCTCGGGCGAGAGGAAATTCGCGCCGAGCGCCTCGCCATGCGCGTCCAGCATGTTGCCGTAGAGGGTAGTGTCGGTCGACTTGGGCCCCGTGCCATACGGCAACCGCAAGACGTCAGCGCGGTACCAGCTCTGATGGCGCCGCATGAGGGTACGGAAGGGCGCGTCGCCTCTAAATTGCGGTCCGAGTCCGGACCGACCCGCGCTCGACGTGGAAGGAGCGACCGGCAGCGGCGGTGCTGGCACCAAAGACGTGGCCGTCGCGTCGTGCACACGTTCGACGTGTATCTCCACACCGAGCGGCCACACGACGAATCCGTCGGGTTCCACTCCCGACAGTCGTATTTGAGCGAGCTCGCCGCATCCGTACAGCGCGCCCATCATCCGCGCGACCTGCTCGAAAAAGCGGAGTACTTCGTCTGCACGCTTTTCGAAGTAAGACACGTACCGGAGCGCCTGATCGGCGGCGCTCGGGTCAGGCTCGCGCTTCAGCTCCACAACCACCAGCCGACCGGTAGAGAGGTCCACGGCCAGCAGGTCGCTGAATTCCTGGGTACCGCTGTCCGGTGCGTCGATGCGCCACTGGCTGTGGATGAACCGCATCGACGTGGGAAAGCCAGTGAGCACGAGGGCTTTCGATTGTGCCGCGCGGATCATGCGTGCCTCGAGCTGGTTCTCCCGCGAGGGCGCCAGTTGGCGCGCTCGGACTGAGCGCAAGTGCTCGAGGCGAGCATTCATTGTTGGCGCGAGCTCGCGGACCGTTGCTCCCAAGGGGATGAGCGGCATGGAGCTGTTGCCGATCGCGATTCGGGGTTTGAGCGACGACGGGTGGAGGTCCACGGCGCGCACGCCGTTGTCGAGAGGGCGAAAATAGGCGCCGCCGATCTCCTCGTACGACTCGAAGAGGCGCACAATCTCCGCGAATTGCGGCGTCGCCATGTATGCGACGGTCAAGAAGTGTCCGGAGCGAACTGCCCGGCCACGGTTCGCAGTGCGGACGCCGGCCGCCGTGACGACGGGTGGCCGCATCGGATAGGCGACCTCGCCAGAAACCGCGCTCTTCGTGAGCTCGGTCGCGTCCGGCGCAGTTAGCTCGTGGCCCCCGTTCGCTTGCGTGCCCAACAGGTGTTTCCGGAGACCGCGTTCGGTCCTTGCTTGCCTACCACACAGCGGGCAGAACATTCCCGGCTTCCCCTCTTCCCACGCGCGTCGGAGCAACCGGAAGGTTATCACCCGCGCGGGGCCGTGACACTTGCAGCATGCTCCGATTTCAACCGTTGTGGTCTCGCTGCGTTCTTCCACGCTTGGGTAAGCCCCTGCAAGGCGGGCAGGTGTAGGGCGCTGTGTCGTCACCTTGCGCTTCGCCGCGATGGCGACGCTCGATGCCGGTTCTTCTCGAGCCGAAGGGCGCTCGCATGCTCAACACGGTTCGTCAAACAAGTCGAGGGTTACGCTGCACCTACGGACTTCGCTCACCAACCTGCCGTTGAGCGCCGCAGCCCGACCACCGTGATCGGCGGGGCGTTCTGCGGGGACGACACCGCCGTCTCGAACGCGCGAATCTCTGCGACGACGGGCAGGCCCAAGGCGTTGATCAGCTTGATTGTCAGGCCCATCATGGGCTCCCGCGCGCGGCGGCTTGTCACCGAGCCCGCAGCGACGGGATTGACGTACGGCGCGTCGCCGAATCGGTTGGCGACCTGACCTCTGCTGGACGTACTCTGCGTAGTCCTCGGCACGCTCCCTCGCCGACTCGGACCGGCCGGCGTAGCGTACTTGTCGGGAACGTCCATGCGCGCGCGTGAGCCATCACCGAGGCGAATGCGTGCGCGGAAGTAGACCGAGCGCTCGGCGCGGCGACAAAGGTCGACGGAGCCTGTCCTGGAAGGCGGCACGTCGAATACCGATCCGCCGATTCGCTACGGTGTACCCCTGGCCACGTTGACCCTCGCTCATTCTGGGGTTTGGCCACGGTCCTGGGCGCTCGAACGCCGCGGGGGCCCACTCTCGTTCGATAGCTCGTCGGAGCGCGAGCAGCCAACCATACGCACCTGGTTCGCCACTATGAAAGGCGCTCGCGATCGGTGGAACTGGGCTCAGTACTGTAGCCCTTCCCCGGCTCGTGGTTGATTAGAAGGGTGCCGTCATGCACGACCAGGAACACTTTGATTTTTGTTTCGTCCGGCGGCGTGGCGAACCATCGTCGCGCGGCCTCGTCGGTCTGGGCTAACGCACGAACTTGTCCGCTCGAGAGCGGAAATACCTTTTCTTCGGACCGTCCCCATTTCTTCAGAGCCTCGCGCACCGCTGGCCCGGGCTCAAAGACAACGCATGCGAAACGACCCGATAGCCCGATCTCGGCGATCTCTCCGGCATGCGGTTTGATGCCCTGCTCGAGTACGCGATCCATCAGCTTTTGCGTCGCGTGAGCTTTCTCTTGGTCGCGTCCCATTTGTGCTCTCCTTGGTGGATGCCGCTCTCTAGGCCGATGGCAGGAACGTTCGCTCGGTCGCGTTCCGGCGAGCGCGTGAATCCCCCCCGGCAAGGCAGGTCCGGTGCCGGCCCTCCGCGGCGGCGACTATTGTCCTAATCCAGCCAACAGTTCCAAGCTTGTTTCGAGCGCAGCAAGGGAGGACGCTGATGGATCTCATTTCACGATTCGATTGGCTTCATGAAATCACTTGGCTTCGCGAGGCGTCGATCGTTGCTGGCACTTGGCTTGCCGTGCCCCCCAACACCAGGGGAACCTCGATCGACGAGCGTGGTGAGAACGGCTTCTAAGTCTCGCATCACCGCCGAATACCCCCTGCAACGGGCGATGACGACATCGGCCAAACGTGGCGGTCGCCCGCGTCTTCCGCGTGACGATGGTCAAGGGTTGCACGCCCGGCACAGGGGGGTCGGATCAGGACACTAAGACCTTGCGGACAACCGCTTCCCCCCACGTCTGGAATTCGTTGCCTTATTGATGCTTATGGTGTGCCGAACTCGGTCTGCATACCTCTTGATGCGCCGTCCGTAGTACAAGACCGCGGCAGTCGGCGCGTCGACTAGCGGTATCGCGGGCGCCATAAGGCCGCGACCGTCGGAAAGGCCAGGCGGCATGATTTCGTCAACAAGCACGAATCGCCACCGATCACCAATTTTCCAATAGCCAAGCTGCCAGGACGTTAACCACTCCTCTTCCTCGACCGGATCGTCGTTTTGCCAAACGGAAACCTGAAATTGTAGCGCTTTTCCAGGCACATCGAAGAGATCATGCGGCCGAGAATTGCCAAACTCTTCATCGAGCATCACCTCTTCGGCCACAACCGCCTCGATCAGTTTTCGACGTCGCGCCAAGCATTCATTTCCCCAAGTGTCAGCAACGGAAACTTTGCGCTTACTCATCGAAACCTCCTTGTGCGCTAACGATTGACCAACGTGGTCCCTTGCTAACCATTTTCACCCGACTCGATCCAGCCTCCGGGCGGCAGCGCCCAATGATGAAGCGTCGCGACCTACTCGACATCGAGAAACGCTTGTTATGCTGCAGTCCCACTTCTTGCAGTCAATATGACAACGCAGCTTCCGCTGTGAGCTATCGCCTGGCGAAGCAGCGAAGCCCCATCTTGCCTTACTCCTTGGTGAACGATGCGAAGCACTGCGCCCCCCGCGAATCTCTCCACCATTGGCTGCAAACTCCGATGATTTAGCGAAGGGCCACGCGGGGGCGGGCGCGGCGCTCACTAGCAGGACCAACGACGAAGAGTTGTCGCTCGTCGGCTCCCAGGGCAGTTGCGAGCAGCTTGCTTTCCTCGGCGGTGGGTTCGATTCGACGACACACGATGCGAGAGAGTCGCGTTTCATCCATACCCACGCGAGCGGCTAGATCGTACTGGCGAATGCCGCAGCGCAATATCGCGAGTTTGAGCTCGATCAGCGCAGGCATCTCCTCCTCTTTCTTTCTGAACGAACGAGCGTGGTCGACAAATCCACTGCACCTCCAGATCGCATCCACCAGAGGCTGCGCCATGACAAATGACACAATCGACAAGGCCGAGTCAAACCGCCGCCCTCGAGCGCAACTGTTTGAATCAATTGCATTTCAGTCCACGATGGAGGACGGATGAATACTTCATTGATGAGAATAAGCGAAAAAAGATTCGGTGACCAATGGGCCCTGAAGTATTCGCTGGTATTCGCTCGTACTCACCAGTCCTCGCCCGTCCTCATTGGTGGCGTTGACGCTTCGCCACGTCGCCCGGCGATGCAAGGACACCAACGCGGGCTGGGGCCCTTGCGATACGCGATGGGTGGTGCTCATGAAACGCTCCATAGGATAGTCTTTGGGGGTTGCGTGCGGCAGACAGCTACCGGCGTGCCTAGCGTTTGAACGCTGGAGCCGGAAGAGCTGGTCCTTGCGGAGCGCGGTCGGATGTCGCTCTGAGTCCGGCCGCCCTTCTGCCAGAGATCTGCCGCCTCGATGTCGACTGACTCCTCAGCCGAATGAGGTGCTCGTCTTCGTCGAGGCGCGCGACGCTGACGACGACGGCGTGGGAGCGGGCAAAGCGGTGCCGTCGATTGCTGCCCAGTCGAGCCACCGGGACGTCGACCACACGCGACGACCTGGCAAACGAGACTACGTTGTGTTGGTTACAACGAGTCAGCTCGATGCGCATGAGTTGTTGTGTCGAAAAGTAGAATCCCGAAAATTAGTGACGATTGAGCGCGAACCGCCGCTGACCGAAGAGAAGGAAGTAGCGCGGCGATCGCGCCCCCATCGTTGGAGTCTTCACAAAAAGAAGGGGAAAATCGCCCGCCAGTCGACTTCGTTCTTCTTGTTACAACAAATAGGCAGACGGTTGCGTGAACGCCGCGCGCGCTATTTCCATGAAACGAAGGCAATTCGTTCCGCGGCGCGCCGTTCTTCTGCCTCTTCTTCTTCCCACAACGATCGCCTGGTAAGTCGTTGTTGTTATTTGTTGCGCCCACCTGTTAGCTGACCTACGTGTACGGCCTGCAGCACCGAACTGACCCATCTTCTCCGTCGCGACGGCGGGATCGGCCGGTGCTAGCGACGGGGCGTAGCGTAACTGGCTTTGTGTATCGGGGGCTCCGACTCCCGCCGTAGTCCCAATTCAGCTTCGCGGGAGAAGATCTGCCGTGCGCGCGACTCACTCGAGCGCGCGTGACGGAAGGGGATAGTTGCGTCACGCAGCAGCGTCGACGCTGAAGGCATCCGAGTCGGACTGAAGATAGGGGGAACATGGCAAAAAAATCGATGGGCAGAAGCGCAAGCGTCCAACTGCTCGCTGCGCGGAGACGTGCGCTCGTGAAGCTAGGCGCCCCTGACACCGGCAGGTACGACGGGCTCGTGTTCGGCAAGACGATTGCGGCACGAATTCTCGGAGTCAGCCCGAAGGTGCTCGCCAAGATCGTGGCGCCCGTGGACAAGGCGAAGAACCCGCACTATCGAACTGGTCCAGAGGTACTCCTCTATGATCCTTGCGACCTTCTTGGGGCAAAAGAGAAGAGAACGTACCGCGAAGCCGTAACAAAACGCACGATCTCCAAGTCGAAGGATTGGCCGGCCCTCATGAGGGCCCGATACGGGTCGCCCGACGCCGCCATCCCCGACGCTGCTGAAGCGCTTTTCAATCTCAATCGATACACCCGCCACGCGACGTGCTCCACGCTGCATCGCGACGAGATCTTCCGGCTCAAGTCACGGTTTATTCGGATGCTTTATGTTCGGGAGGAGTACACGGACCGCGTCGAGAAACTCTTGCGAGTGCTGCCCGAGCAGGAGTGTCGACATGAAGGTTTCGAGTTGGACTGCGAGAAGTGCGGTGGCACTGGTGTGTTTCGCGAAAAACAGACGGTGGCCACCTACGTCTTTTACTTCACCATCGGCGATCGCAAGTACTGCTGGATGCAACGGGGTGACGATCTTGAGTTCGCGCCGCGTGTCGAAGAGAGCAAGCCTGATGATGGTCACCGCGGCGGTGATCAGACGCTCAACATTCCGCGCAAGAAGTTAGCCGAAGCGAAAGCTATCGTTGATTTTGCGATTGGCAACGAAGAAATGACGAACTCCGGTCCCGAGGACGACATGACTGACGCACCGCCAATGCCCGAATCGGCGCCCGCAACCTTCAGCGCGGAGCCAGAGCCCGCTTGGTACGGCGGGGCGGCTGGCGGCGGTACGAACGACAGTGCGAACGGTTCGCGTGACAAGACCGTGCCTAGCCATCCTCCGGTGCACAGCGCTTCAGAGGACGAAGCACCGAAGGACGTGAGGAGCGTCGACCTCGAAGCGATCAAGCAAGGCATCGATAGGGTCAGGGACTCTCATTCCTGTGACCTCACCGACAACGACGACGAACCGTCCGACTGTAGTAACTGCGAAGCTCCTGAGGGAGGCGTCTACGTGGTAGGCCACGAACCTCCTTTTTGCCAAGCGTGTCTCCGTGAATCAGCGGAGGACGACGCTCGAAAATTCGCTGAACAATTTTGCTGCATCACGGACAGCCTAGAAAGATTCGACGAGGCACAGAGATTTGCCCCGACTCCGAGCGAATATGAGGCCGGAATGACCGAGGCTTATACGACAAACAGCGTTCGCGCGTACAACCGTCACAATCGAACGAACTACGAGGAGATTATTGGACTACTCGACCGGTATGACCCAGTCGACCAGGCCATCTATGGCGCTGTTCGCGATCGTATTAACGAGCTACTCGACGAGGCCTTCTACGACGTAACGGATGACGAGATTAGCGAAGACGAAGACGAAGACGAGAGTGATGGATAGTACGCCAGCTTGTTTTTTGCGACTTGGCCCAGCAAGCCGGACGATGTCATGACCGACCGGCCGTTGACGCAAGGTGAGCCGCTTTTGCTCTTTTGCTGCGGCCGCTTGGCGAACTCGCGCACAAGTTCGAAAAGCCGAACGACGAAGGCGATAGCTTATAAGGACCTGTCGCGCGATCGCGCGACAGGTAAGAATAGCGTCACGTGTGAGCGCTGCGCCCAGCTTTCTCGGGGAGGCGGACGAGCTTCCGCGATGACCGTGCCTCGGAATCCCTTGAATAGCGTCTTGAGCACGCGTCGCTCGAGAGCCCCTGGCGTAGCGGGAAATGAACATGGTCGCGGCCGACGGCTAGGACTGGTCCTTCGGGCCCATCACCTTGCCGTTCTCGAGTAAAAGTGTCGCCACCGGCGAAGCTGAGTCCCACTTCCACCGGGATCACCGGTGACCGTTGACCCGCCCGGTGAGGATCAAGGCGCACCACCGCCCGAGCCGACAACGCTCAACGAGCGCAGGGCTACGCCGATCGGGTTTTCCGACAGCTTCGGGATGGTGCAACTCCTCCCCGATGAGGCATGGAGACGGATCGTGTACGCGCTACGGCACTCCTTGGCGTCTCGCTGGGGCTTACAGCCCCAGACCCCTGTTGCTTCGCGGAAGCTCCCGCAGAAAAGCTTGCGGGACCTTCCGTGAAGCCCGAAAATATCGGGTACAAATTCAATGTCGAGATGAACATCTGCACCGCGGGTCACCGGTGCGACGGTGGGTCAACGGGTCGCCGGTGTTTCGGTGAAAATGGGACTCAAACTCGCCGGTGGTGACAGTAAAAGCGCCAACCCATGACGCCCCAATGTCGAGCCTATCCAAGTCGCGACGGATTGGCGTGGGTTTTCAGGGCTGCCGCTCTTCCGACGCGGTATCCTCCCTCATGGTGCGCCGTACGACTGCGAGTAGGAAGGCGACGAAGACAGCGGTCGCCGTCTCGATTCTCGCGCTCGTCACGACAATCGGTTCGGTCTGGTGCGGGGGGACACCAGACCGCCTTCCAAAGGCTGCAGCGAGCAATCCGCCGGAAACGGTTCCGGGCGCGGGTTCCTCTTCACCGGCGGCTTCAACACTGGGTGCCCCAGAACGTCGACGTTCGTTCGCGGACTCGATTGCCGGGAGTCCGCACATTGCACTCGGGGTTCCCGCCGACGCCGATTCGTCCGACGACATACTGCTCGACGAGCAGGCGTATGTCGTCTCGTACAACCCTACGCGCAACGGCCCGAACTGGGTCGCCTGGCAACTCGACCGTTCGCATTTCGGCTTGGCTCATCGAAGGGATGACTTCCGTTCCGATCCCCTGCTGCCGGCTCTCTCCTATCACGTCGAGCCGCGAGACTACACCCGCTCAGGCTACGACCGCGGTCACATGTGCCCCTCCGCTGACCGCACCCGCGATGCCGAACAGAATTCTCTCACCTTCCTCATGACCAACATACTGCCGCAGGTGCACGAGCTGAACGACGGACCATGGAAGAAGCTCGAGGAATACGAGCGCGTCTTGGCGAACGAAGCGGACGCACAGCTCTATATCGTAGCCGGCGGGATCTTTGCCGACACGCAGCCGGTGATTGGCCCCGGCATTTCGGTGCCGACTGCCAACTACAAGATCATCGTGGCTCTCCGAACCAGCCAAACAGCCACGGATGTCGGATCCCAGACAAAGGTCGTTGCTGCCGTGATGCCGAACAACCTGACGGCGGGCGGCCACGCCTGGACCGACTTCTTGACGTCGGTCGACGAAGTCGAGACGGCGACAGGCTACGACTTTTTGTCCCGAGTCGCGGAAGCGACGCAACGGGTCATCGAGGCTTCGGTGTTCGAGCCTGCCGCGGCTCCGAAACGACGTTCACCGCGCAGGACTTTGGCACCCGACGGGATCCGGTAAGCGCGGTTCGTTCTTGACCTCCGCGGCAACCCTATTAACTCCACCTGATTCAATCTACAAGGCCGCGACGGGAGGTAGCGCCCTCCGAGGGGAAGGTTCGCGGCAGCTTTTTCCAGCCGATTCTTCATGGGCCGCTTCTTAGAGACCCATTCCTTGCTGTTGGCCACAGAGCATTGAGTCCGTCGTTGATCGAAGGTGGTGAGACAGTACCTTGCCGGGCCAGCATCACATACCGGACGCCGCCGGATACTTCCGGACGCAATCAAAGGCGCATCGGTCGGAGCTAGTGGACCCGTGCTTCCGCTGGCAGGCAGCGTTGCACGGCAAATCCTCGGCGCCACAGACGTCTAAACATGTTGCGACCAACACGATGTCTTCTGGAGGTGGGCGCCTCCTCGCGCAGCTCTCGAGACATTGTTTATAGGGACCCCTCTCTGCCTTCTCTTCGCGAGCAGCTACCGCTGATTCGCGAGCATCGAGGACATTGACCCGTTGCTTCATTGCAACGCAATTCGGCCCGCGCTTGCCACCGGCGACTACGAGCTCCAGGGCGCACATGCTTTCGCCATCCGAACATGCCGACGCAGACGAACACGTTCGAAGCACATTCGCCACGACAGCCTCCACTTGCTTGTGAAAAGCTTGCTTGACCGTAACATCCGCGCCGCGTCGAACGACATCGTCACGCAAGGCCCTTGCAACCTCGTCCGCTCGTGTGACCTGTGACCAGGGAAGTGGGGAGGTGGCAACTCGGTCAACCAACCGACCCCACGTCGCATTCGTGCATGGCATCACATCCGGCGTGAGTTTCAGATCCTCGACGGTTAGCGCTGACTGCGCAAGGCGCCCGATCGTGTTCGCGTCGGCCGGCCCAGACGGGCCCCTCTTTCGGACGACATTCAAGGAAGCCTCATCAAGCGTTCCGACTTTCAGGCCCTCAGCAATCGTCGTGCATGCGGCGGTGTAGAGTGCGGTTTGCTGGCGCTCACCCTCGGCTTCGCGGTGCATTTGGCACCTGCTTGCACGCTCATCGTACATGTCACGCAGCTCGGATCCGGGCGGGCCATACCGCTCAATCGAGAAACCTCGAACGCAAGGCTCGGAATCATGCAGCTCCGCCAAAACGGGCGCACGGTAGAGCGCAATGCAGACAATAAATAGCTCCGCCACGAGTATCGAAACGCCGCAGACAACCGCCAGCGTTCGGTGCGCCCAAAAAGGTGCGCCTCGCGGCCCCAATGGCAGTCGATTGGCGAGTACCGGCATTACCCCAGGCAGTCGACGTGCCAATACAAGGGTCAGCCAACAGAGCGCGAGAGACCACCACAGTCGGAGACCCTCTCTACCCCAGATCCACCCATCCATACCCAAGAGAATCGTGATCGGGACCAGCAACGAGAATCCAAACCAATGCGGCGTGCGCGCAGGCCTCGGAGGGTTGATTGGCACTTTCGGTTGAAGCGCTGCTGCGAACTCGGGAACTGCCGTGATTGGGTACCAGCGGTCAGCTCCGGCCTGCCCTACGGAACACTCGGGTCCGATGTGGCCGCTTGCGATCGCCCGTACGACGTCAATCGTTGGCATCGGTCCGAATGGCTGAATCCCGGGGCGCGCGACGTACCACATCACGCCGACACCTACGGCCGCACAGCACGTACCTTTAACATCGTGTTTTAGCGCCCTCTCCCGGGCGACTACGGAGGGGTGAAGGCCACTACCCCGCAAGGCCTCCTCAACGCGATTGGGCGTCGAATCGCCGAGCTTCGTCGGGCCAGCGTGCTCGGTCGCAAAACACGACCTTGGATTCGCATGTGGACTCCTTATTGATAGAAATGAAAATGTGCCCAACGCATCGGGCGCTCGCGAGCATCGCCTGCCGGCGCTGCCTGAGCGGAACGCTAGACAGCGTCTAGTTGGATGCCGTCAACTCGACGGCTCGCCGTCATCGTGGCTGCCCTCGACGCCTCTTGAGTGCGCCATATACGGCGTTCATCACCTCGAGCAATAGGCCAGCGTGCCGCCGAAAAAAATCCGTGAATGCCTGCATTTGGCAGTTGCGCCCCAACGAGAGTCGGAGCTCCTCCATGGTTCTTATTCCGCGCTCGTCACCAGGTTTGCGGTGTTGCCAATAGCACCAGCCATGCATTCGGCTCGGTGTTTATCAATTTCGGCGCTTCGGCGAATGACAAGCTGATTGCTGTCGGCCTTTTCTCGGGCGCCCTATCAGCCCTAGCACCCGGCCACTTCAGCCGTCCGAGCCGGGAAATCTATCGGCTGGATTCCCCTCCGGCCCGCCAACGCTGACTCCTTCGGCAAGCGCATTCGAAGCGCCTGCGCGAACCTGCACGTCGATCCCCACTCTCCGTAGGATCCGCGCGGTGAACTCTCCGCCGCTAAACCTGGACGCGTCAATTGGAGCGCCCGTCGCGATCTTATAGGCGGTCTGCAGCACGCGCTTTGCCGGGAGCTCGTGTCCGTCATTCGACACGGTGTATGAACATCCGCCGCGCCCGACCCCTTCGCTCGCCAACTGCCTGCACGCCTGTTCGACGTGTTCCTTCTTAATCGCCTGAAATCCTGCGCGCACCGTACTCGACCGCCTCTCAACCATGGGCTTTGTCCACTTGGTGGTGGAAGTATACCGGAGTCACGCGAAAGGGAAGCGAGGCCCAAGCCTGTGCAATTGGTGCTTGGTTGTGACGTGACATTCCTCGGATCCTCGGCGACCTCCTCCGAAGCGTCACCCAAACGGCGGGGGAATATCGCGTCATTCCCAACGTTTGGGTCAACCGGTCAGAGAGGATAGGGGGCTCGGTCACCGTTGCCGCGGGCGCGACGACACTGAACATCCGTTGACGTCGCGTGGGACCTCAGGCAGGGTGTTACGCAACGTGACGGTGCATAACTCCCCGGCCCTAGGCGGCGCGACACTGCTAATCGACGGAACCCTGTACATAGCCGCGGGCGAGGTGATTCGCTCACTTGGCATCTCCCGTCAGACGCTATGGCGATGGCGGCATCAGGGTCGAATTCCAGCTGGAGCCAGGTACCGCGATCGCGTCCTCGTCTTCACGGACAATGAAGCGGAACAGATCCGAAGCTTCGCCAAACGAATCGTACCGGCAAAGTCATCGGGAGCTGCAATTCGAAGAAGGAGGGACGCTTGAGCAAAAACGCAGTGGTACTACTCAGTGGCGGCCTCGACTCCACAACTGTCCTCGCGATCGCGAAAACGGAAGGCTTCGAAGTTCACGCGTTGAGCTTCCGATACGGTCAGCGCCACGAGGCCGAGCTCGTCGCTGCGGCACGCGTCGCTCAACGCTTCGGTGTTCGGAAACATGCGGTTGCACAGATCGACTTGCGCATGTTCGGCGGGTCTGCTCTCACCGATGACATCGCGGTCCCGAAGGATCGTCCCTTGAGTGAGATGTCGAGCGGAATCCCAGTCACCTACGTTCCTGCGCGTAACACGGTTTTTCTTTCCTTCGCACTCGCGTGGTCTGAAGTGCTCAATGCCAGCGACATCTTCATCGGCGTGAACGCCCTCGACTACAGCGGGTACCCAGACTGTCGCCCCGAATACATTCAGGCATTTGAGCGCATGGCGAATCTGGCGACGAAGGCGGGCGTCGAAGGTGGAAAACGGCTGCGTATTCATACTCCCCTGATTCGCATGACCAAGGCCCAGATTATCCAACGAGGGCTCGAGCTTGGTGTGGACTATGGCTCGACATGCACTTGCTATGACCCGAATACATTGGGAGAAGCCTGCGGTCATTGTGATGCATGTTTGTTGCGCCTGAAAGGTTTCGCCGAAGCAGGACTTCGTGACCCCGCCCCGTACTACGAAACGACGCCGGCATCCGAGAGCATCGCATAGCCCGCAACATGGCCTACTTAGTCAAAGAGATTTTTCTCACGCTGCAAGGAGAAGGGGCAAACACAGGTCGACCAGCCGTCTTCTGTCGTTTCGCGGGTTGCAATCTCTGGTCTGGCCGCACGGAGGATCGACACAAGGGTCCCGGGGGATGCTCGCGCTGGTGCGACACGGACTTCGTTGGCACGAACGGCTCAGGTGGCGGTCGGTTTCAGAATGCGACCGATTTGGCTGCGTCAATCCGCCGGGCGTGGACCGCTCCGCTTCCAAAGCCGCCGGCCAGGCCGCTCGTCGTGTGCACCGGGGGCGAACCGCTATTGCAACTCGATGTTGCGGCCGTATCGGCGCTTCATGTCGAGGGATTCGAAATCGCCGTGGAGACGAACGGCACCATTGTGCCGCCGCAGGCCGTTGATTGGTTGTGCGTCAGTCCGAAGACGGGAGCGCAATTGCTTGCGCGGAACGGATCCGAACTGAAGCTTATCTTTCCGCAAGATGGTATCGATCCTGCGCACTATGAAGACCTTGATTTCCGGCATTTTTTCCTCCAACCGATGGACGGACCTGAGGCAAAACGCAACACGAAGCTTACAGTTCAATATTGCCTCGATCACCCCAAATGGCGGCTCAGCCTCCAGACTCACAAATTGCTCGGAATCGCGTAGAAGGACATGGAGATATTCAAGGAATTCAGTTTCGAAGCCGCGCATCGCCTGCCCAATGTTGCAGAGGGTCACAAGTGCGGCCGATTGCACGGGCACTCCTTCCGATGCGAGGTTCACGTTTCGGGAGAGCCTGATTTGAGGACGGGTTGGGTAATGGATTTCGCCGAAATAAGGACGGCCTTTCTCCCGATACTCGAGCAACTCGACCACCACTACCTGAACGAGATCGACGGCCTTTCGAACCCGACAAGCGAGGTGCTCGCGCAATGGATCTGGCATCGATTGAAGGTGACGCTGCCGGGTCTATCACGAGTCTTGATTCGTGAGACCTGCACGTCGGGCTGTGTTTATACGGGGGAGAGGACATGATGATGGAAGATGTTCAGGGCCGCTCCGACGAGCGCGGCGTCGAGATCAAGCAGGTAGGCGTCAGTGACCTCTCGTATCCCATTGTGGTGCTCGACAGGGCGCGTGAGCGCCAGAACACCATCGCTCGCCTCTCCATGTCAGTCGGGCTTCCCCACCACTTCAAGGGAACCCATCTGAGTCGTTTCATCGAGGTGCTCTCAGCTCACCGCGGAGAGATTACGATGCGAACCTTGCCAGCCATCCTTGAAGAACTCCGTCGCCGCCTCGACGCGGAAACTGCCCGTGTTTCGTTGACCTTCCCTTACTTTCTGGAGCGGCGAGCGCCTGTCACGGGGGCTGCAGCGCTGATGGACTATCAGTGCACCTTCGTTGGCGAAGCAAGTGCGACAAGCGCCGACTTCCTTATGGGAGTCACCGTTCCCGTCACGAGTCTCTGCCCATGCAGCAAGGAGATAAGCGAATACGGCGCACACAATCAGCGCTCATACATCACGACCGAGATTCGCAGCGCATCGCCGGTGATGGACGCCACGACAATCGTTTGGATTGAAGAACTCGTGGAGGTCGCTGAGAGCGCATCCTCCTGCCCCGTATATCCGCTGCTCAAACGCCCGGACGAGCGACACGTGACTATGCAGGCATACAATAACCCCAAATTTGTCGAAGACATCGTTCGTGACGTTGCACTTCGGCTTCGCGACGATCGTCGCATCGGATGGTTCCGAGCCTGCGCCCGCAGCGACGAGAGCATCCACAATCACTCGGCTTTTGCAGAGGTCGAGTGGAAGAGAACCGGAAGTTAGGTCGGCTGGTACTGCAGTTTCCGGACGGTACCCGTTCTGCAGTTTTTCGATGGACAGGGGGTGGGGGCTGCGCTAGCTCTTCGCTGCAGGGCCCGCTAGAATGGGGCCGGCGCGCGCCGTGAAGAAACCTCTCCTGATCATTGCTTCATGTACCGACCGAAAGCGCCTGCCTGCTCCGATGGCGTTGCGTCTGCGTCGGTACCGCGAGGCGACGCTGGCTGCTCGTTTCGAATCGTGGTGGGAAGCCGTCTGCGAATCTAGGTCTGCGGCCCTTCCTGCCCAGACCCTGTATTTAGGCGATCACTGGGCGGTCGTGCGCGATCTTCCTGCCGTCGCAGAGATTGCTGGCTGGAAGGCACAGATTTGGGTTGCGTCGGCTGGCTATGGACTCGTTCCCACGGCCGCGCCTCTCCACCCATATGCTGCCACCTTCTCTCGCGGTCATCGGGACGCGGTTGCTCGAGCGACGACCCCAAACGGGAGGGCCGACGCAAGGACTTGGTGGTCACTACTGGGATCTGTCGGCGGTCCCGTCAAGAGAGCACCGCGTCGGGTCTCGGACCTTCTGAACGAGAACCCACGTGCTCACGTTCTTCTCGTTGGTTCGGAAGCGTACATCCGAGCGCTTGAAGAGGATATTCGTGAAGTCTTGCACCAATTGCGAGGGCGTGACGCTCTCATGGTTGTCACCGGAGTGGGTGTCAACTTGTCACCCGAACTCAAAGAAGCGTGCATACCTTCTGTAGCCGAACTTGCGCACCATTTGGGAGGCTCGCTCGTTGCGCTCCACGCTCGTCTCGCCCGCCGCATCCTACAGGACGCACCCCGGACGGGGCTGGAAGCGTCGGAGGTAGGCAAGGCTGTTCGACGTCTGATTCAGCAAAGCCCAAGACGTGCGCTCTTCAATCGAGAAAAGATGACCGATCGTGAAGTGACCAACTTCATCGGTCGAAGTCTCAAGCAAGATGCGATGGCTCCTCATACCGTTCTGCTCCGCCGGCTTCGCGATTCTGGCAATGCCTGCGAGCAGAAGCGGTTTCGCGATCTTTTTGGGCAAGTCCGGAGGAATGCGTGAGACGCGTCTCGCCTGGAGCGACGGTCATCATTCGACGACCTAAGCTATCGCCTCCGCCATCTGAAGGGCGTTTATCCCGATCCATCGTCGTACGTCGGAGAGCCCTTCGCATATTTCAGGAAGCTGACCATCCTGTCTATTTATTCACATTGCGAGCCGATGAACTCAGCAAAATCGCGGACATCGTTCGTGCAAGCCGCGATAACGGCGGTGATTTGATTGGCTACCAACGTCCGGAAGTGCGAAAGCACGTTGCGAACATTCTTGAATATCTCAACAGCAACAATGGACAGGTGCTGTTTCCTAATTCGATCATTCTGGCCATGTCATCTGCCGTTCGGTTCACCTCTACAAGAGGGCCAAGAGTTGACGGCCAGGGTCTTGCTGCAGCTGGGACTCTTCAGTTCACTGTACCTAGGGAAGGAGATCCCAAGCCAGCATGGATAGTCGACGGCCAGCAACGTGCGGTGGCTTTAAGCCGATGCAAGCGACGAGACTTCCCAGTTCTGGTTAGCGCGTTCATTGCCGACGACATTGAGACGCAACGAGAGCAGTTCTTGAGGGTGAACAGCACTAAGCCGCTCCCGCGGGGACTGATTAGCGAACTCCTGCCCAAGGTGACAACCGTGCTCCCCGCAAACCTCGCTGCGCGTCGAGCTCCCGCGGCTCTATGCGACATATTGGCACGAGATCCAGAGTCGCCTTTTCATGGACTTATCCGTCGCTCATCGGGAACGGCCAAACGGAGTCCTGCGGAGGTCGTGTCCGATACGGCGCTCATGCAGGTGATTCAGGAGAGTCTGAGCTACCCTTCGGGCTGCCTGTTTGCCTATCGCAACTTGGCAACCGGCGAGACCGACTTTGATGGTGTACGACACCTACTCTTTGTGTACTGGACCGCCGTTCGGGAGACCTTTCCCGACGCCTGGGGGAAGCCTCCTACGCAAAGCCGGCTCATGCACTCCGCCGGGCTAAGAGCGATGGGCAAGTTGATGGACCGCATCATGGCAACCGTGGACATACGCCGTGCCGACGCCCTGTCGCGAGTACGGAAGGAGTTGGCGGCGCTCAGATCGATCTGCAACTGGACATCCGGACGTTGGGATCCGTTGAATGGGTTGCGATGGGACGAGTTGCAGAATGTCCCGGCGCACGTTCGGATGCTTTCAAATCTGCTGCTCCGTGCCCACATGGTTCACGCAAACGGGGCCGCATGAAATATTTCCTTCCGGACAGCCAAGATCTTGTCGATCCGACATTCGATTTCGAACGAGAGCGGCGCTCCAGCACACGGATGCGACAACGCGACGACGAGTATGCTCATGAATTGTTCCGCGACCGCGCATATGACGGACTCCTGGTATCGAAGGGCATCGTTGACGGCTTCACGGGGTCAGGCGGCCGCTACACCCTGGCCCAGCGACATCGATTGCTCCGTGCCGGGGCTCCGGAGTTCTTTCGAACCGAGCGTAGCGTGTGGGGCGAGTTGCCAATCATGGGTGACTGCGGTGCCTTCACGTATGTCAGAGAGAAGGAACCGCCCTACAGCGTCGACGAAGTCATCGCCTTCTACCTTGATTGCCAGTTCACACTTGGCATCTCTGTAGATCACGTCATCCTCACTTTCGAACCGAAATGGGACGGCGCGGGAAACGCATCCAGCGCGCCAGACGACGTGCAAGAACGACAGCGTGTGACCCTCGACCTCGCACGCGATTTCTTGCATCGACACCGTCGCAGCAAATTACCTTTCGAGCCACTTGGGGTAGCTCAAGGATGGAGCCCGCGCTCCTATGCGCGCGCCGTGTCAGGCCTGCAGAAGATGGGCTATCGATACATTGCGGTCGGGGGAATGGTGCCGCTGAAAACGCCTGATATTCTCGCCAGCCTCGCCGGTATCGCTGATGTTCGTAGAACGGACACCCGTCTTCACTTGCTTGGCGTAACCCGCACCGAGCAGATGTCGAAATTCCTCGATTTTGGCGTTACGAGTTTCGACAGCACCTCGCCGCTGCGGCAGGCCTTCAAGGACGACAAAGACAACTATTACACCCTCGATCGAACGTTCGTTGCCATTCGCATTCCGCAAGTGGAGGGCAATCCGAAGTTCCAGAAGGCGATCTCGTCTGGACGTGTCTCACAGGACCAGGCACGGCGCCTCGAACGAGCGGCGCTCGATGCAATGCGGAAATTTGAGGCCCGCGAGCTTAGTGTGTCAGCCGTTCTCGAAGTACTACAGCGATACGAGGATCTCTATGATCCTGGCAGCAGTCACACAGAAGCGTACCGCGAGACGTTGACGGAGCGTCCGTGGAGCAAGTGCTCGTGCGATGTATGCCTTGCCCTCGGACATCACGTTATTCTATTTCGCGGCGCGGAACGAAACCGTCGTCGGGGGCTTCACAATATTTGGACGTTCTATCGTCGGATCCAGCGCGATCTTCATTTGCGTATTCAGAACGGAACGCCAAGCAAGAGACTTAACGGACGCCAAGCAGCGACCATTCCTCGTCGCAAGACGGAAGCGAGAGTGCCATGAAATCCGACCTTCGACTGCCCGCTATTGAAGTGACCCAAAGCTCTGGTCGGGTTCTGTATTGCTTTGCCGTTGACGGCAAGCAGGTCCACAAGTTCGCAACGATATCGCGTGTAAAACGCGACACTGAGGGGACCTTGCTCGGTTATCAGCGCCCCGAAGTCCTTTCGCATATTGAGGAAATTCGAACATATCTTGAGAGCGATGCCCCGCTCGTTCCGAATGCCGTCGTGCTCGCATTCGACTCGCGAGTAAAATTTCGAGCAACAAAGGGCGCAACTTCGACTGCGTACACCCGCACCGGCGAAATTGTGATCCCGATCGACGAAAAGGCACCCGTCGAACAGCTTCCAGGATTCATCGTCGATGGGCAACAGCGGCTAGCTGCGATCCGGGACGCCGACATCAAGTCTTTTCCCATCTGCGTGAGCGCGTTCATCACGGACGACGTGACGCAGCAAACGGAGCAGTTCATCCTGGTGAATTCGACGAAGCCGCTGCCGCGTGGGCTCCTCTACGAACTCCTGCCCGGTACGCAGACAACGCTACCGACACTGTTGCTTCGCCGCCGCCTTCCAGCCTATATGATGACGCGACTCAATCACGATGAGGGTTCGCCGCTCAGGGGCGTGATTCAGACACCTACAAATCCAACGGGCAAGGTTAAGGACAACTCCATCCTAAAAATGTTGGAGAATAGTCTCAGCGACGGCGTCTTGTACCGAATCCGTCAGGGCTGCGGCGAGGGTGACGTGGAGCCCATGCTGGAGGTGCTATCGTCCTTTTGGGCTGCCGTAGCACGCGTTTTTGGTGACGCTTGGGCGTTGCCTCCGAAGCGCTCGCGCCTCACGCATGGGGCCGGCATCGTTTCGCTGGGTTTCGTAATGGATGCGATTTCGGAACGTTTTCGCGGGAAGGGAATCCCCGACGAGAAGACATTCCGAAAAGACCTCACCAAACTGGAGCCCATCTGTCGCTGGACCGATGGGTACTGGGATTTTGGTCCTGGACAGCAGCGCAAATGGAACGAGATCCAGAATACGACGAAGGATATACAGCTCTTGGCGAACTACCTTCTAGTGCAGTACAAGGCGCTGGTCTGGAACCGCGCGCCAAGCGGGAATGGACGAGGCAGACAATTGGTGTTGCACGGAGCTTAGCCCCCCTTTCGTGACCATCGAGGATTCAAGTGCTCCTTGATGGCGGTCAAGATGCTTGCGCTTCCGCCACCCCGCGCATAGAGCGTTGGGCGAGATTTCGGCCGGTTGGCTTCGATGTAGAGCGTTGCCGCATGCTTCGCTACCGCCGTCGCAAGTACGAAGATGTCGGTAGTCGCCGAGGCGACGCGCAGCGCCGGTGAGCCACCAACTCGGTCACTGAACACTGTGACTTGGACGCCAGGGCAAAGCTCTCGTAGGGTTGATTGAACTCTGCGGAGCGCCGGCTCACGGAGCGAGTATAGAGCGATGGTCTTCTTATCGAGTGCGGTCCAGATGGAAGTTGTACCAACCGCCTCCTCATCGGTAGGTTGCTTGCCTACAGTCTCTGGCAGCCCAAGCTCATCTGCGAGTCGCCGAAAGAGAGCCCACTGTGCAACATCGATCCGTCGATACCAGCGCTGAAAAATCGCCGCGACTCGAACGACGAAGTCCTCACGTTGCCCGACGTCAGGACAGGCTTCGTTGAGGAATACGTCTAGCGCATCGAGAGCTACGTCTGCGATGGAAGGGCTCTCCGCCGATTCAAGTGCCAAGGTTATTTGGCGGACGATCTCCCCGTAGTCGGTAGGTGAAACGCCAAGTTGAAGACGCGCCTCCACCGTACGAAGGAGGGCGCCGATCTGAGGCGAAGAAGTCTGGTCGTCGAGGGCGATTGTAAGGAAGAGATTCTCGTATATCGGCCTCAATCGGGCATCCGCACCCTTGGAAAGAAAGAACTCGAGAAGGTGCGGAAGCGAATCGCGTAGGGCAACCTGACCCCACGACGGCCGATCAGCAAGGACCAAGTCTGCTGTCTCGAGGATCGCTTCTGCGTCGGAAACCAGAGCCTCGAGTGGCCATTCCCTGGCTGCGGCTTCGGCGACCGCGACGGCAGACTTCCAGGGATCAGAACCGCCAAGACGTCGAAGCCATGAGGCCCAGGAGGAAGGAATGTCGGCGGATGGGGCTCCTCCTGCAAAAGCTGGAGGTTCCGCGGGAGAGGCAAGCGCGTGGAGCGCATCGCGGATTCGTCCGAGGACTGCATGTTCTGTCAGGCGGGTCTTCTCTGCATCGGAGAGCCGGTCCACTGAGGCGAGTGCGACGCGTGCAGCCGCCAGAGTTCCCATGTCGCGCGCACAGCGGAGCAACAGAGCGCACCCTTCGAATGATGACGAAAGACTTGCAGCGAGCTCGTATGCTCGATCAATGTCCGCCGCGGCGAAGGCCTTCTTGGCCTCAACAATAGCGTCAGGCAGCGTCTGACCGACCGCCTCTGCGGGCACAGTATCTGCGAGGGCAGCCAAATAGGAACGACGCTGGTCGTCCTCGGCATATCCTGCGAGAATCGTCTGAACTAGCTCATGCCGCGGAGTTTCAGACGCCGATGAAGCCAGTAGGAAACCCGCATCGATCTCGTATCCCGAGAGCCCCGCATAGGTCCGGAACAAGTCCCGGAACTGCGGAAAGATCTCGGACCGAAAAAGTTCGCGAGCTTCGGTGATTCGCGATCCGTCTTCGAATTCTCGGAGTCGTGCTGCGTACACCGCCCGAATCAGCGCTTCCGTAACGCGGCGCGGTCGCGCCATCACCAGCAATGAGCCGAGTTCGGGAAGAACGAGAATCGCGTTCCACTGACCGAGTGCGGCGAGCCGTCGGACCTCGAGAAAAAGAAGGTTGGTTGCCCCGAGTTGGCCGGACGTGCGGAGTTCTTCGATGCACTGGGCGGTCGCCTGACCATCCTTGGCCATCAGAGCGTACTCGAACTCGCGAAGAACCCGACCGGCGGCGCGGAGCCGCCGAGCATTGCGGACGGGGCGCTCATCTCGCAAGCGCATTAGCAAGAGAAGGCGTTCGCGCGCGGCGTTGAAGAGATCGCGCTGAGGCACTTCGAGGCGAAAGGCGCTGCTTCCGCAACGCGACAGGACGGCCGCCTCCACCCCATCAGACGGGTCGAGGTTCGTCGGAAGTCCTTCGAAGTCCGAATACGATGGTCCGAGAAACGCGCGGAGTTCGTCCCTGGCGACGCGAGCGAAGCGCGCAGAAGCGCACAAGACGTACCATTGCACGCGGCCGTCGTCCTCGCGGACGCGCGGAAGCACAAGCAGGTCGGGCGCGCGTCTCAGGTCGTCAAGAAACGGCCCGAGCCGCGCCTTCACATCAGCCGCAAGTGAGCCGGAACGGATTGCATCCCAGCGAAGTCGGTTCCCGGGGCCAAAAAAAGCGGCTTCGAAGCTCACGCCGCTCCCCCGTATTCACTTCGGAATGCGAGTCGCAGTCCCTCGACACGGCTGCGATCGGTCTCGAACACGAGCATCTCGGTCAGGTGCTCGATCCCGTTGTACGTTAGGTTCATCGAGCCAATCAGCGAATACAGATCGCCGACGACTCCTTTCGCGTGCAGGTCACCTCGTTCGTGGAGAACCAGACCGCCGCCGCGCCGCGCATCTCCGAGTCCATCGAGCACTTGGCGATTGCCTGAATCCGGTCGCGTCGCGATCACCACCTGCGTGCCTCGATTCAAGAGCTCTCGAAGGACGCGGCTTAGACGTACCTCGCTGCGCGGAAACTCGGGACAAAGGGAGAGGAAATCGCCCGTGGCATTGTCAAGGACTGGAACGTCACGTAGCCATGGCGACACGATCCAGAGGCATCTGCTTGGAACAACGAGCTCAGTCGCAAAGATCGTTTGCAAAAGCTCGCGCACAGAGTTGCGGGCGTCCGCTGAGGTCTGAAGGAACTGGCGCGTACTCATTGAACCGCCTCCGGCAGTTCGATTCCAGCACGAATTCTCTGGCCGTCCCTATGGACTCCTGTGAGACGGGCGTGAACGAGGAGCGCCTCCGAATCAACGGGATCCGACGCGACACGCAGGAGCGCTGCGACCAAGCTGGCGGCCTCCGACACGGGAGCCACGAGTTCAACGGTACCGTCCTGCACCAGAACCCGGCAGAGTTCCTCAAACCAAGTAGCGCTGGCAAGCACTACCTCTCTCACCGGACGCAAGACGGCCGTGAGCACGAGAAGACGATCGCAGTCCGGTAGTCGCGAAAATGAACTCGAATGACGGAGAGCTTCCGCGCGGACTTGCGCCCCTCGAGGCCAGAGCATCCCGTAGAGTACACTGTAGCGCCAGATGGCCCGCGTCCGATCAGAGTCACCCGCGGGCGTCACTCCGAGTGCTTGTTCAAGCGCTGGATCCGCACTCTGCACAAATGCGAGAACCCGCGCGTCGATGTCGATGCCGAGGCGCTGCTCCGTTTCATTCCAGGACCGCACCGCGGTCGCAAGAAACGCGTCCGTCTGCGCATTGGTCCCCGGCCGGAGCAATCGTGTGTTCACTGAAACGAGAAGGGTGGGCGTTGGGCAAATCCCCCTGCGCGCAAGCTCGCTCCGCAACGCACGCAGCGCACGGGTGCTGCCCTCGTGTGAATCTGCTGTGCGGACCGCCGTGAACGCCGCGCCGACCGCCGCGTGCTCCGCGGCCCCAGCCGTAACGATGTCGAGCAGGCGCTCCAATTCGAGCCCCACGAGTTCGAGGTCAGAGGGAGCCAGAGCTGCATCCAGGAGGCGGAAGAACCGCCGCGGGTCCTCCGCGTAGCGGGCCATGAACTCTTCCAAAAAACCGCCACCCCCAATCGTCTCTTCTGTCAGCCAGATTTCGCCCGCATCCCCTATCGCAACGTCCGCCGGCGCTTCAGGCACTCCTGCGTCGAGGTCGATCACGAGCGCTCCCGGGTCCATGCGCGGGCACAGGTTCTGGGCGGCATCAACGATCGCCGAGGCGAGCGTAGAACTGAACCGAGCGCGCAGCCACATCTCCCAGTCCGAGTTGGGCAGCCCCCACAACACGCGCGCGGCGTCGTGCAATGCCGCGTTCGTCCGATCGAGATTGAGGAGTTCCAACAGTTCCTGAAGGCGGCGCGGGACGGCACCATCGTCGCCCGTCGATCCATCGCCTGAATCGGTCGAATCGACATCGGCCTCTGCCGCCGCCTGCAGGATGGTCTCTAGAACCTCCGCGATTGTGGTTCGCGAATTCCGAGCATGCACGGCGGCCTCAGCCTGTTCGAGCGAACTCCCCGTCCTCAGCGCCTCGGCTGTGACCGTGGAGAGATACGCCAGCGCCAGCCACTCGCGCTGGAAGCCGTTCGCAACACCATCCAAGAGTGGTGTTGTGCGCACGAGGTCCTTGAAACGCGCGGGGCGTAGGCTCCGTAAGAGGGGCTCATCCCGGGCACAGAGTTCGCAGAGTCTGTGCGGAAAGGCGAACCGGACTTGGACGCCATCCACGTCCGCGACGAAGCCAAGTGCAGCCGGTTCCGTGGTGCCCTCGGCACTCGCGCAAACGAACGTGAGAGCCCGTTCCACCTGTCGCTGCGTGCCTAACCCTACCGAAGCAACTGCGCCGGTCGCGAATCGGCGAACTTCAAGCGGCAGACCAAAATGGTGAGTGTGAAAGCGGAATGGTCGAAGGATAGCGGTCCATGGCGATCGCTCCGGCGCGTCGACCTCGTGTCCCTGTCCTGTCTGAACGATCTCTGCATGCCAGGCGAGGAACGCATTAGATGACTGTTGGACATTCAGAGGTGTCACGGCAACGTCGAGCGCGTGTGGCCGGAAGACCGGGACGGTCGCCACGGCGCCTGTGGTGTCGCGATATGCGAACCTTCCCAGCTCCTGACGATCTGCAGCCGGGCAGAAGCTGTCAATGAGCACGTCCGGCGTCCCATCCGGAGCGATCCAGTACCGTTCGCCACCGTGCGAAACGCCGAAACGGCGAGACACCCGACCGGGAGCGAACTCACGGAGTGCTTGAGCCAGCGGCATTGGTTCGACGCGGGCTGCAATTCGTCCAAGTCCCGGAAGACGAACGGAGACCTCCGGCAGTTGCAAATCACTAAAGAGCGTGCGCGGGACGAACTCGGGAAGGGGGGCCCGCGGAATGTGCGACTCCAGAACCTGGCCACCGGCAGTCGCGCGCCGCCACCCGCGCTCGAGACGCCTTAGCAGCGTGGGAACTGCTTCGGTCAAGATGGCACGAGGTGGCTCCCACAGCAGCGCGGAGACCTCGTCCTCGTTGATCGCCAGCGACCGAGCTAAGAACAACGATAACTCGCCCCGGGCGGCTCCCTGCTCGAGGAGGGCTCGTAGATACTCCGCATAAAGCTCCTGCCGCGCGCGAACGGATTGCGAGAAATTGGCGCTCTGGATCGCCTCCGCTGGCTGCGAGAAGTCCGTCCAAGGATCCGGCGTCTGGCTCGGAGGTAACCTCCGAGCCAGCCAGTCCAATAGGGCATAGGTCGCTTGCATCCGAAGCACTGCCCGGTTCCCGATGGGCAAGTGACGAGGCGGGAGGTGCGGCGAGAAAAGCTGATCATAGGCCTGATAGGCGTTACGATCGCGGCCGTAGTCGGAGAGGACTACAATCGTCCACGGGCGCATATCCTGGCGGCGCCCCGCGCGACCCTTCCGCTGAAGGAATGCAGCGGCACTCTGAGGCGCTTTGTGCTGAAGAATCGCGCCTACCTCGGGGTCGTCAAATCCAACCTCGAGAGCGGACGTGGCCACGATGACCTCCGCATTCGTATCAACGCCTGCGTCTTGAGAACTCGTCCGACTTACTCGCACGCGAGACGCTGGCGCAAGGACATGCCCGATCTCTTCTACGAGCGACCAATTCTGCCCTGCGTCGAGACGCTCACGGGCATTCGGAAGTGTTGTCGCGCGGAGGTTCGCGAGCGAACCTCCCGCACGCCTCGGGTTCGGTCGGCCGAACGAATCCCATCCTTCAGCGTCGAGGAGGTTGTGATACAGCCGGTTGATGATGTCCAGGTTGTCGGTGAATGCGAAGACGCGACTGCCGAAGGGCGGCTGAGATCGGGCCGGCGCAAGCACCCGGCGTAGAAGCATCAGCGCTTGGATGGTTGTCGAGAGAAGACTTGCACCGGAGGATGGATCGCCACGCAATGCGAGCATGTACTCGGCGCCCTCAGCGCGCATCTCCGACTCTTCTGGAGACACTTCGCTTACGTCCCCTGGCCCGACGCCCACCAATTCCGCAAAGAACTGCGGTGCATCGGCAAGCGTAGCGGAGAGTCCCACGAAGTGAGGCCGCGCTTCGGACGCTCGGCGCCACCGACGGAGCAGAAGGGCAACATGCGCGCCGTGGACACCTTCATAGGCGTGCGCCTCGTCAAGCAGAACGAAATCAGGGCGCCGCTCTGATCGGATGCCGATCCCAAAGAGTCGGGCGAAGCGGCGCGAAGACAGCCGCTGATTTAGCATTTCCGTGGACGTGAACAGCACGTCGGGCGGTTCGGCGAGCATCCTTTCTCGGGTCAAGCGGATCTCATCGGCTTCGATGCGCTCATCGCACTTTGAGCCCGAACACACGAGACGTTCGAAGTCGCGCTGCGCATCGGCCTCTGGCCAAACCATGGAGTCATTGCAACGAGGGCAACGCACGAAAGGACACTCATAGGCGGCGGCGGTACGGACCGTGACACGCCGCCAGACGGGACCCCGACCGGGCTCCAGGATGGCTCGCGCTGTCCTTGGAACGTCGCCGTAGAGCGCTCCGATCACCAACTTCCTTTTGCCCGACGCCTCGAGAGCCGGACCGATGCGGCGCGCATTTGCGAGAGCCTCGCGAAATTGGTCCTTTAGAAGCTCGTTGCGCGGATAGAGAGCGAGGCACTTTGTCCAGTACTCGCCCGACAACCGCGCAGCCATTGCGGCGTAAGCTGGAAGGTAGAATGCCAGAGTCTTGCCACTGCCCGTTCCTGCGCAGACGACCGTTCCGAGAGAGCGGTCGGCCGTCACCCCACCAAGCACACGGCCAATCGCTCGCACCTGAAATCTTGCAAGAGGGCGCTCTTCGGGCGTACCGGCGCGAACAAGCGCACGAATGATCGCTTCTTGAAGCGATGACAGGGGTACCTCCCGACGCACAGCGGCAACGACATCGCGCGCAACGACCTCTCGCCTTGGATACATGCGATGGCGGATAAGCAGCCGATAATCGGCGACGAGTCCCGCCGCCGTACGCCAAGCCGCATTGCGTGCATCTGGGAATATCTGTCGAAGACGGCAGAATAGGCGCACCGTTTCGGCCATGCGAGTCCGATATCGCTCAGTGTTCGGCACCTTCCACAGAAGATTGTCGTCGAGAAGTGCTTCGAGGAGTTCCCAACCCGAGTCATATCCTCCGGGGACCCCGCGTGTTCCGAGCGCCGCGAGGAAGTCATCGGCCCGCTGCACGAGTTCGTCTTCGGAGAAGAAGCCGTCCACGAGGCCCCAGGTAAGCAGCGACTCCTCGGCCCGCTCGATGACTCCGAGAAACTCCAGTGCGTGCTCGTTCACGGCCATTTGCACTCCGCACGCGTTAGCGCGCGACCACCGTTACTCGAACGTTCTTTAGTTGATCTCGCTCTTGCAGCCAGGCTCGGACCGTCTCTGTAAGCTTCTCGAACGGAGCCCCTCCCTGCTGTCGCGCCGCCCTGAAGAAATCGAGGACCTCTTTCGGAAATTCCTTCGGGTTCAGTTCGTCTGCAAGCTTCCGCAGTTCGTCGCGCCGGTCCAAGAAGCTCGCGAGTTCGTTGGGCGCCATCTTGCCCGGCTCACTTCCAGCGAGAATAGCATCGCGCTGCATCCGGATTCTATCCACCTGACTGGCGTAAGCCGGGATGAGCGCAACCTGCTTCAAGAACGCCTCCTCGATCGTGGGGAGGTCTCGCTGCACGGACTCGAGCGCCTTTTCAACGGCGGCCACGACATCCTTTCCAACCTTGTCGATCGATCGCTTAAGGCGGCTGTAGTCTTTGCCGCTCTCGATTGAACCATCGGCCAAGGTCTGCTGATATTCCTGAAGCGCAGCGAGCGCGCCGGTCGGATCCGGCATCTTCGTGTTGGTGACACCCTTCATGCGAAGTACGCGCACCCTTCCCAGCGCAGCGGCAAGCGCCTGATGCACTTCTTCGAGCGCGCTTGCGCGCTCGCGAAACCCTTCTGCCTCCTTGTGAGCACGTCGGAGCGACTCATGCTTCTCGATTCGCTCGCGCAGCGTTTGGCGTCGGTCGAGTAGTGTCATTATCTCGGAGCTCCTTCAGAAGTGCTGCCAACTCACTGAGGGCAGAGGCGACATTGGCCTTCGCCTCAGCTAAGGGGTCTTCACCATACTTCATCGCCTCGCTCTTCAACTCCGCGTCCACCGACACCACGAAGTCGTCATAACGCGCCCGCAGTTCCTCGCAGAGGCGCGCGACAGGTTCATAACCGCGCCCGAGAATCGCCAGGACGGTCCCGCGAGGGGCGTCGTCACCGAGTCTGGCGGCATCTTCCAGCGCGGCCATGACCTTGGCGGTCCTGAACTCCTCAATGAACTGGAGGAGTCGCTTGATCTCCAATCCCCCGGTGAGCCCCGCCGCCTTCGCGCCTTCGACAGTCTCCTTGAACTCGCGCACGAGGAGATCCTTGTTCGCTCCGTCGCCCAGCCACTCCAGGATCTCGCTGCGCCAGAGAAAGAGCCGGCGCTGTGCCTTCGAGGCAGCGCCACTCAGCTTCCTGAGTTCCGTGTAGGTTGTCCGGAACGGCGCGACTTCTGGCACGCCGCTCGGATTTGGGGGGGTAGACGTAAACTCCCACGTCCTGATCGTTTCTTCGATCGCCGGTTTCAACCGCACAAGGTCGATCGCGTGGACCAAATCCGCCTGGCCCTGTCGAGCGCCAACGAGGTTCAGCAGGTGACCGGTCCACGACAGCTGCTCACGTGACTCCTTCTCGCCCGTTCTCCGGCATTTCCGAAGACTGTCCACGAAGACAAGCCAATCTGTGGCCTCCGAGTCGGTTGGCGCTCCGCCACGGCTAGTGGGTGCTTCTGGCGCCGCGGTGAAGAGCGCCTGAATCAGCGCACCGTGATCCTCTCTCGAAGCGCCATCAACGCCCAGCGCTCTGGCACCGATAAGCAGGCCCTGAACGATCGCGGGGGCGGCATCCCACTCTGCCCGAAAGTATCGGGCACGAATGAATGCCCGTGCTTTCGCTGCGAGGCCGTCAAGCATCGCTGCATACCTCGGCAGATCCTCCTCACAACCCTCATAGTCCCACGAGCCGCGATGGACATCGTGGAATCTCACGAGTGCCATCAGGGCCGCGTGCGCCCGAGCGCTTCTCGCTTCGTCACCAAGATCGCTCTCGGCACATACGACAACCATTGCCTGGTCGGCGGTTCTACCGCTGTGGCCCGCCGCATTTGGAATGTAGACCCATTCACTAAACCACCTGCTCCAGGTCGCTGTCTCCCTTGCAAGCGGCCTGAAGAGATCCCAATCCCAATCGATGTAGTCCTTGAGCGCCTCGGCAATCCATTTGCGGAGTTGATTCGCCTCTGCTTGCGGGAGTTGAATGCCAGCCCGCCACTGCTCGAGCGTCTCCTCCCACTTCGCCTCGCGGGGATCCCTCGGGCGGGACCGTCCAGGCGCCTGTTGTGGCGAAGGAGACTCTCTTACCGGTACCGGCTGCGTAGGCGCAGGTTGCGGGGGCACGGTCGCACGTCCAAACAGTGACTTGTCGAGCCCGAAGGCGCTGAAGACGCGTGGTTCTATTTGGGCGATCTCGCCTGGCGCGCCCGGGTACCCGCCCCAGTAAACAAGGAATCGAAGATACCGGTCCAGTTCCGCGGGGCGCACCCGTCGCTTCACCTCCTCGGCGACTCGCGCGGGAAGACGTCGCCCGGTTGCGCCGAACGACGCGGGAGGGAAGCCCTCATTCTCGAATAGTTCGCGATGAACGAGTACCTTGTTAATTACATTCTGAATGACAAAGCGAGGATTGTAGACAAGTCGGTTCGCTTGCAGGCAGCCCTCACGACCAAGCTCGTCGATCGAATACGCATTGAAAGGGAACAACTCGTAACCATCCGACGATGAACCGAATGCTTCTAGCGCTGCCCGCGCCTCAGGCTCGATGCTCGCGGCGAAAGCGGGGACCCAAGTCTTCGGGACGTCAGGTCCGGATGATTGGCCATAAACCTCCTCCAGCCTCGTTTGACCAGACCGAGCCGCATTCAAGTACGCGCCGACGAGGCGTTGGATTCGGCCCAAAATCTCTTCTTCGGTTCCCGGTTCATCCGGAATGCGATATTCGATGTTGGCTCGGGTGAGGACAGTGGCCGTGTCCATGTAGCCGGTGGTGTAAGCAAGTGCAGTGCGCATCGTGCAAAGCACCTGGCGGCCATCGCGGATCGCCTCTTTGATGATCACTTGAAGGAGTTGCTTCTGAAGGCCAGACAGCACCGCGAAATCTTCGACGAGCAGGACGAGTTCCTTCGCATCGCGAAGCAACTCCTGGCGAACGGCATCGAACAGATCGGAAACCGTTGGGTCCAGCCGAAGCAAGCGCTGCTTCGCATCATCCAACGCCGCATTGAGAATTCGAACGGCTGCGAGACGCCGGTCTTCGCGCTCTAGATGCCCGATTGCCCTTGCTTCAGCCCGTCCAAGAGCATCGCGTTCGACTCCGTCGCCGAAGATCAGATCGTTCGGAATAAAGAGATGCTGACGATCATCCTCCGAGCCTGCGGCACGCCCCTCGGTGAGTTGCTCGACCAGTCGTTTGACGACACCATCCCCCCCGTCGGCAGTGCGTACGAAATGCTGATCGCGGAGTAGTTGGTTGCGGAGCAGCGCCGGGAGCATGTCTGCACGACAATACGCGTCCCGCTCCAGCGCATTCTTGTCGGCTGGATTTGCGAGCAGGCGTGCACGAGCCTCTGATCCCATTTCGCCCAGCGTGTGGGCAAGCATTTCGCAAAGGAGTCCCGCTGCTTCTCGCGGGTCCAGTTCTTGTTGGGCACGAACTAGTTCGCGCCGGTATTTCTCGTAGGAAGGAGCTCGAACTTCATTCAGCAGAATGCTGATGACGCCTTTCAGACTCGTGCCTTTCGGAATCCGGATGACGACGCGGCGTTCAGATCCAGGCATTCGACGAATCTGCGCGTCGAGCCACCGGATGACGTGTGACTTGCCGATCCCAGAACTGCCAACAATCGGCAGGATGACACGACCCTCCGACAAGTTTTCAGCAACAAATGCGCGCAGGAGTTCGTGCTCGTCGCACTGACCAACCCCCCCCCCTTCACTACCGATGATACGGCGCTCGAAACGCATCGGTTGATGGACTGCCAGAGACACAGCCTCGCTGGAGGCTTCGGCATCCGTCTTCACGCATGCCGCGACGTCCTCTTGGCGGGGCCAGTAACGAAGCAACTCTCTTGTCGGCATCAGGAGACTCCCAACCGGACGACGTGGCTTACCGGTCGGAGTTCGCGCCCCTCACGGCCAAGTAGAATTCGTTGAGGGGCATCGGATCGCGCTTCGAGACGCAGATCTCCACGCGCTTCGAGCGTGAGCATGGCAGCGGACAAGCACGGCGAGATCTGATTGGTCCTCTGAGTGCGCCACGGTCGCCCAATCTGGCTCTGAACCGCAAGTTGATAGCGACCACCATCGAGGACAGGCAGCACATCAGATAGGCGCGTGAGGAATTCATCCTGGGGCAACTCGACTGTACCGACGAAGACATCCTGGATCGCGAAGCGAACCGCGAACGCCGAATCCAGGACAAGCCCCACCTTCGCGGACCATGCGATCCCCAGGAAGGATGCCCATTCGGCGAACCCAGCCCAGCGAGTGTCGTTCGCAAATGGTCGTGGCTCGACTACCTGAGCTGCCTGCAGCGATTCGACGCCTCCTTTATACTTGGCGGGAAACGAGTATGGGTCCTGCGTAAGCGCCCAGGCTGCGGCGAAGGTATAATCTGACGCCTTCGACTTTTCATTGTCGTCGCCACTTTCGCCGCTCAAGGCCGGGTTGTTCTCCGGTGCGAGGACGAGGCGGAGAACTGCAGAGCGAAGGGCATCGATGTCTTCCACCTCGATGGCGGCTACAGTGGGATGCAATAGGAGCTCCCCGTCGGCCTCGTGGAAGAAACCGAGTTGCTTCCAACGGGTGAGCGTTTTGCGCGCCATGTCCGGCTTGCCGTCCGGAACGACCGAAGTAGGGGCGCACAACTCCACGAGTCGAGACTCCGATTGTGGTCCGTAGGCGACCAGCGCTCGCCGGAGTGCAAGGAGAACGCTGAGGAGTCCGTCAGAGGGTCTGTTGAGGATACTCATGCTTCAAGCCTCAAAAGGAGATCCTCCACCGTCAGGTGGCGGGTGACGTCGAATAGCCGCCGGGACGGTCGTTCGGGGTCGCGCAAGTCGCGTGGGAGGACAATGACGTGCCGCGGACGAAGGGTTCGCATGATGCGCTCGACCTCGCCCGTAGTCGCATCCTGCTTGGTCAAGAGCGTTAGGCGCGGTCCCCGCACCTCTTGCCCAAACGGCTCGCTTGTCGAGCTTGCGCCCACGTCAGTCCGAAGGAGGAAACGCAGAGGAGAGCGCGCAGCCAACTGAGACCAGTCTTCATCACGAATGAAACCACGGGAGAGGCACAACTCCACGATCCCGCCAGACACTGCGTGCCGAAGAAGGTTGAGCACCCGGTCATGCCACCGGCGCGACTCTCTTGCGTCACCGACCTCCATGTCATATGAAATCCATGAGCGGGCCGCATCGTCGGAGCACGGTGCGAGAGCGCGCTCGAGACTGACAGAAACGACTGCGGCTGTTTCGACGATCGCGGTTACCTCTGGGTCCGCAGATGAAAAGTGCACGCTCCGGGTCCGCCTGGTCACTGGGCAGCTTCCCTGGAGGCGTGGCGGTCGCACGGGAGGATCGGCGAGCGTGTACACGTCAGAGAAAATCTCCGCAAGGGGTCGCTGAAGATCGCGGAGTTCGCGTACGAGGCGTGACGCCTCTTCGTCTGCCGCGCGGAGTTCGGTTCGCCTGCGCGCGACGACATCATTCCAGTGCACCTTGTCGGAGTGGCGAGAATCGCGGACGCAAACAGCAACCTCTCGCGCGAAACGGACGAGTTCTTGGTGGCGGCGCGACTCGAAGATCTCCTCATCTTCCCCGGCACGCCGCTCGATCGCCGGCGGGGCATGCGCCGCGAAGGCGATTAGCCCTGCACGCGCCATGAGCACCAGCGTTCGAAGGTTCCATGACGCATTTCGGACCCCCGTATCGGGGATGTCGGGCGGCCTATCGTCCAACGACAGCAGATACGAGCCTTCAGTGCCCGGCCGGCGTCGTACCCACATCGCTTCCCACCGCTCAAACGCCCTGTCGACGCTGATCAGTTTCTCCTCTGCAAGCCCTTCGGCGGTGTGCAGATCCTGAGGCGTGCTGACGAGCAGGGCAACTGCAGCGTTTCCGTCGCGCCCAGCGCGACCGACTTCCTGATAATAGCGATCGATGTTCTCGGGGAGGCACGCATGCACGACCGAGCGCACTTCGGCTTGATCCACGCCGAGCCCAAACGCTGACGTGGCCACGACGACGTCGAGGGCGCACGCCCGCCAGTCACGGAGTATCGCCTCCCCCCCTGTGTCCGCGAGGTCACCTCCTCGGACAAGGCGGACACGGCGAAAGCCGGCCTGACGGAGGCGTTCGTACCAGTCCGCAGCGTGCTCGCGAAGCGTTGTGTAGAGGATCAGCGGTCGAGGAAGGTTCCGGAGCGCCTCCAGGATGCAATCCGCGCGGTGTGACTCGTTCGCAGCCGAGTGCAGCAGGAATGCCGGCTCCGGACGGAGCGCCAACTCCGAGACCAACTGGAAGCCGCCTTGACCAAAGAGTTCGCGCAACGTCTCGAAAGACTCCTCCGTTAGAGTCGCACTTAGGAGGAGCGTCCGGAAGCCCGCGCCTAGCGGACACGATGCGAGAAGAGCGTCTCTGAGTCCCGCAATGCTCTGGAACTCAGGACGGAACTGCTGCCCCCACTGGCTCACGATGTGAGCTTCATCGATGGCGAAGGTTCGGAGCCGGCCCTGTCGTGCCGCATCGAACAACGGTCCGCGGAGAGCGCCGACTGCAGCCTCGGCCGAGACAAAAACGATCGGCAATGCTCCATGTCGAATTCCGGCTCGAATGGCGTTCTTCGCCTCGTCATCAAGCCCGCCGTGGTAGGCGAGTGCCAACCCGCTCCACAGCTTCCCCTGTTCGTGTTCGCCGAGGAGCCTGCGAAAGCGCTCCTCTTGATCTCTTGCAAGGGCCACGGTCGGCACAACGACGACTGTGAGGCCGCCCTCGGCCGCCGCGACGAGCGCAGGAAGCTGGAAGGCAAGCGTCTTTCCAGCGCCGGTCGGCAGGCTGACCACGATGGTCGATCCAGCCGGCATCAGAAACGCGGCACGGACCGCTTCGCGCTGGCCGGGCGAGAAATAGTGCAAATGCCCCGTGTACTCCGTTACCCTTGGGTCAGCGAGAATGGCTCTAGATCGTCGGCGAAGCGCCTCTCGAACTGCCTCGTTCACGACGTCAGCCGCGTCTGCGTCGAGCCAGGCAGGTTTCCAGGGGCCAGCACGTACCAGAAAATGCTCGCTGCCCGCCGTCCTCGCATCACAATTAAAGAGCCTCCACATCGACTCGTCGGGCCATGCGATTCCTCGCGGAACTCGCAACTCGGGATGTTCTCCACGCGCTAGGTGACAGCGAAGCATCCCCTGGCGGAGAAGGGCGGCTAGATCAGCTGGCCCGACGGCACTCTTCGACTCCCTGAGTGATCGAAGAGCATCCTCTACACGCGACAGAAATGAGTCTGTTTGTGGCGCATGCGAATCGCCCGTGTTCCCAAGAATGAGTTCCTGAAGAGTGCGGAGGGGCGCAATCATTCCTCGACCCACGCCGCCCCGGACAGGAGGATCGCCCCTGCTGAGTCGACCCGAAGAGACGGCGACTTCACGCCTATCGCAAGCGATTCTGCTAGTTGTCTCTCGAATTCTGCCGCACATGCCTCCGCTTCACGTGCTGAACCGACCAGGCGCGCAATCCGGCTTCGAAGCGCATCGTCGACGGCCAAGGCACGTTCGTGGAGTTGGCGCTCATAACGCAGACATCTACCTCGAAAGCCGTCATCTGCCCGGAGCAACCGCTCCGCCGCATCGCGGGCGCGACCGCAGAGACCTCCCCAATCCCCCAGTGGAACCAACGTGTCGACCTTCATCCAACGCTCGACGCGTAGGTTTGTGTCGTTTCCGCCGCCCCTGCGCTGCTCTCGGCTATAGGGCAACTCGAGCATCGCCAACAGGCCAGCGTCCTGCACCGCGTCCAGATCGGAGTCGAGCCAAACGGTTCTGTACTCGATGGGGAATACCTCATCGGCCCGCCGCCGAAGCGCTTCGGCGGACCCTCTGTGCGGCTCTGTCATCTCACGCGCCCGTGCGATGTCCGCGGCGACTACGAAATCGAAGCGGAAGAAGACCTGCGGAGAGGCCACGGCGCCCGGTACGTGTCGCCACATCGCGAACGCAGCGCCACGATCATCCGCACGGACGAGGTCTTCAATGGCCTCAACGAAAGCGTGTCCTACTCGAAGCAGTCCGATGCGCCCATCCTTCTCCGCAGCAGCCCGTTCGAACGTGAAGGGTTGAAAGGGCAACTCGGTCATTGATCGACGAGCCTCAGGATTGCGGTCGACGCACGAAGCAAATCGCGCTGCGGTCTCAAGCAGAGGGACGAGCGTCGGCCGGCGCGGATCATGTGTGTAGCGAATCGACTGTCCTTCCGTTCGACGCACAAACTGGAGGCGAGTCACGACCCACGAATCGAACGCATCTTCGCCGTCTTCTTCGGCCGCCTCATCGGCCGTCGTGAGCCTCTTAAAGAACTCGTCGTCGCGCTCGGGATCCGCTTCAATGGAGTCGAGGGTCTCTTGCGCCCGGATACGCCGCAACTCGGCATCGACTCCGGATTTCGCGTCGCGCATCCGAGCCGCTTCCGCATCGATCGCCGCCGGTCCTTCGGAGAGCAGGCGCGCGCGAATCGTGGCCGTTGCCTCAAGCAGGACGTACTGAAGCGGTGCTACCGATCGATCGAACACCCGCACCGTGTCGGTGAGACAAGCTAGCCATGCACGCTCGTAGGGCCCACCCGAGGTGAGCACGACATTTCGCATGCGACCGCGTGCCTCGATGCGGTCCACGCGGCCAATTCGCTGTTCGACGCGAGCTGGTTCGAGCGGAAGGTCATAGTGAACGATCGCCGCGCCGAATCGCTGGAAGTTGAGACCCTCCTCTGCCGAAGCATCACAGATGAGGAGGCGAAGAGCTTTCTCCTCTTCGAATGCGCGGACTCCTTCGCCGTCGAGTTCATGGCGAACCACGGCGTCGCCGCCGAGCTCACCCTTTAACGTGCTGGTGACGAGGTCGGCGACCTGCGGGTCGTCAACGAACACTACCACCTTGGCGATCACGCTATTGGCCTTCAGCCATTCTGCAAGGCGGAGTGCTCTAACGTCGGGCTCGAGAGAGGCAGCGATCAGCTTGCGGCACTCACGGAGTAGGGTTTCCTCGCCATCGAATGCCCACCCGGACGCGAGGAGTTCGTGCTCGCGTACGGGGAGCACCATCGGTCGATCGGATCGGAGCGCGAGGCGGGCGTCGATGCGGCGTACGAGCACGCGCGGATGAGAGAGAGCAGCCTCGACCCAGAGCCCAAACAGGCGCTCCCAAGACTTCGGCTGCTCGACGTCGGCCCCAGTCTCTCTTCCTGCTACTGCAAGTCGCCAGGCTTCGAGAAAGTCGAAGGACTCCTCCCGAGCGTGGTCTTCATGCTCGACCACCGTGGCACCCATTCTTCGAGGCAACTGATCTCGGACGCGAGGATCCTCTCGCCGAGTACGAAGCAAGCGGCGATGTAGCCGATAAGTCTCCGTAACGTGCGTTCGCAGAGCACGCAGCCCTTTGATGCGCTCTGCGCCTCCAACCTCGCTTCCCAGCAGCGATCGAACCGCACCGCACAATTCCATGAGCCGCGCGTCGTCGGCGAAGAGTTCACCCAGCCTGTTGATGGCCTCCTCGACGAATAGTGAACTCGCATCATCATCGAGGTCGGCGGTCGTCTCGGCGATGGTCTGACGGTCGCGAACGCGACGCCGAAAGGACTCGCGATCTTCCAGCCGATACCCATCTGGATCGAGTAGGTGCAACATGGCGAGGAAGCCGTCCTCTTGATGGAGCACAGGTGTTCCCGAGAGGAGAAGGACGCGCGGCACTGCTTGCGCCAATGTCCGAAGGCACTGGAAGAGGTGGCGTTCGCGAGGATCAGGGTCGAACGCCCTGAGAGCAGACCGATGGGCTTCGTCGACCACCAGCATTGTGAGTGTGGCGGCAGCATTGGTCTCTCCAAGTGAATCCTCACTGATCACCGCAACGGGGCCTGGTGGTGGTAAGCAGAACTTGCTGGCGAGCTCCGACTCCCACTGCTGTACTAAGTGCTTTGGTACTACGACCAGCACTCGAGCATCTCTCGGGCGGTCGATCACGTGTTGCCGGATGAGGATGCCTGCCTCGATTGTCTTCCCGAGCCCGACCTCGTCTGCGAGGAGGTAGCGTTCCACGGGATCCGCGAGGACGCGACGAACAGTCGTTACTTGGTGAGGAAGCAGTTCGATCGCAGAGCAAGCAAGAGCGGTGATACCGCCGAACGCCGCACGTTGATTGGCCAGGTACCGAACGATGTGCGATCGACCGTCGAAGAAGAACGGCGTATCCGTGATGCGATGGGCGAGGTAATCCGTAGGGTCCTCGATTGGATGGCCCCAGCGGACGTAGAGCTGGGACACAGGAACGCGCGCGTCATGCCCATTGGGAAATCGTACGTGATAGTGATCCTCCGTACTTTGCAGGGCTTCTGCACGGACAAGGCCGCCGTCCACTCGCCCAGCCCGCCATGCCAACTCCTTAAGGTCGAACCAGAACACTCGCGTTTGAGGTGAGAGTTCGACTTGGCGAACACTCACAAGCGGCACTCGAACTCGATGCACTCGCGGTCCGGCGGGCGACACGAAATACTCGATGTCCGCTTCCGCACCATGGGTCTGGGCGAACTTTCCAAGACCGTCCGCGCTCGCGTCGACCTGAACGAAGACTCCGGTGGGTAACGTTCGGAGCGTCACCCCCTCGCGAAGGGAGGCAGTGAGTGCCTCAGGCATGATGTATGAATCCCCCGGACATGGACCCTTCGGAAGGCTATCAGCAGCAGCAGCATCTTGCCGGAAGAGTTCTTCTGTCATGCCGGTCCACTCGGAAACTGCCGGTCTTGCAACAACTTGCGCGCGATCGCGTACGCTGTGAGTCACTTCCGCGGGGAGCAATCGCCCCACTGCGGGTTTCGCCTATCGTGCGCAATGAAATATTGTACGAACCGGCCCTTCCAAAAACTGTACTCGCGAGCATGCTCGAGGAAGTGCGGTCGACGCCATCGCCTTTGCCGTCGAGTGTGACATCCGCGTCTTAGGACGTGGTGGCGAGCGGCAAACCGATGACGTGCAGGTTCACGCGTCCACCCTCGGAAATTCTCTATCGTCGGCGATCACAGGGTTTGCTGACACACCCTGCGTGCTGATGCGCGACGCGTCGCGCGCGAACGCGGAGCGCGTGATCGTGACCCCCGGGAACGGATTGCGGATGCCGGATGTCCATGCTCGTGATGGACTTGCTGTCACGCCGCAGCCACAAGGGCAGCGCCGTGACCATTCAACGTCCGGTGGTACCCCCCTCCCGAACGGAAGATCCTGACGAAGAACGGGCGAAATGAAAACAACCCGGTTCCGCGCCTTCAGCCGCAACCCGATTGACGCCGCTTTTTCGCCTCGGCGCGCTCGCGACTGGGCGCCCACTGCCAGTGAGGCGATTTTTGGCTATTCGGTCAACTCGCCTTCGGCGCGCTTGTACGTGACCATCGTCGCGTATACCTGATTCAACTGCAGCGCGAGGTCGCCGAGTCTGTTTCGTAACTGATCCAATTCACCGCTTTGTCGCACACCCTCGCCACCGACCGTCAACACGTTCAGATACTCTCGGTACGCACTCTGCAAGGCCAGAGCGCCCTCCTCGATGAGCAGCGGTCGGTCGTCATCCTGACGCTCTTTTGCTTCCCAGATGTACTGCTCCGCGAGGACCACATAGCTTTCGATGATCTGTGTGCGGGCAATCGTCGCCATCTCTCGTGGCGTTGGAACAGGTAAAGCGCTCATGTTCATGGGGACCCCTTGTCGTTCTTATCTTCCTTGTCGACCGCATCTGACACGTCATCCAGATCGACGGGCCCGACGTCGGTCGTAAATTGACCGTTACCGGCAAGCTCGTGAATGCTCGGCACTCGTCTGTCGGAGGTCGTCAGCGCAACCCGTCGGAGCTCGTCTAATAGGTGATCCTGCGGGTCCTGCACGCGCTCAATCAATTCCGTGGTGCGGAGCCCGATCTCGATGTACGTGAGGCAGGTTTGCGCATCTCGGCGCGTGTGCCGGTGGACCCGCTCTGTTGCCCGCAGCACGGCGCGATCGCGAATTCGGCGGAGTAGGGCAGCCGGATCGTGCGTGTGAACGTCAACACCGGCCGCCAATAGCGCGACTTGCGCGAAGGGCGCGCCTTGAGGCAAATCGAGCGCCACTCGTCGAGCGTCGAAACGCCACCGTCGCGTAACCGCTACTGCTGCGGCTGCACTCTCCCGGCGAGCACACTCAATCTCTCGGTCGGCTCGGAGTTCGAAGACGACGCGGAGATCGCCTCGGGTAAACTCGGTGATGTCGAAGAAGGACTTGGCGAACGCGTGCACGGTGCCCGGTGTGACGTCCGCCCGTATCGGGGCGACAGCCATCGCGATCGCCTTCTCGGGAGCGCCGGCAATGATCAGCGCCTCGGCAACCTCGCGGGCGCGGCGGTCGGTCAAGAGCGCCATGGCGAGCTTGGCGCGCTCCGCGTCGTCGAAGAGCGCGGCAAGCCCGAGCCGCTCCTTGACCGCCCTGGAGTCGGCGCGCTGCCGGTCGGACCGTTTCGCCCTCGCAGAAATCTTCAGGTTGTTGCGGAGCCGACCGACATAGCCTGAGTCTCCAGGGTCGAGACCAAGATCTGCGAGCTTCACTCTTACGTCGTCATCACCAAGGCCATCAACGAGCAGGAACGTGAAGAATCTCCAGGCCGGACTCGAAAGGCAGAACGCTTCGCCTGCAGAAACGGCGGCTCTCGGCGGTGTTGTAGAGGCGTGCGTCTCCGCCTTCCGTGGTCGCCTACTCGCCATGTGTTCTCTCCACCGTCTGAGCCACCCGCCCAATTCGATCGATGGTTTCAGTATTCAGCATGGCTGGTGCCAGTAAGCGGATCGACGGTGGCACCGCCAACTGTTCGAGTGTCCGCGACGGCGAGAGCACGACGACCACAGCGGGCACCGTCACTCCATCGAAAGTGGCGAAGAATATCCATCGGCCGCGCTGCCTTTGCCGCTTCGCAAAGCTCGCCCCAAGCGCCGCCTCAATGTGGCGCACCACGCGACTGATTGTCGTCGACCTAAGCTGTACCGCACGACGCCACAGGATGCGACGCTGGTCAATGGCGATGTCGTTGACCAATCGTCTGAGTGCGCCGACTTCGCTTCGAGTAGGCGGCCGTGGCTCGCCCGTGCGGATCAGGCACGCACGCGCGTAAGCACGGCAAGGCGATGAAACCGAGAATTCGCCACACATTCAGTGCCCTCTCCGGGGCCCAGGCTTCACCGCTGGAGACGACGGTTGGCGAACCCACTGCCATCGTTCCAGCTCCTCCGTTAGCGCGCGCTCCTCGGCCAGCGCGTCGTCGAGCATTTCGCGCGTTGCCTGAAGGCTGACAAACCTCTCCTCATATGGAGCCTGCCTGGCGACGATGTCCGTCCTGCCCTCTTTGGCACTCAGCATGATTGAGGTCAGTCGATTCCTGATCTCATTCCAGAGCGCCAGCTTATAGGCCGCAAGTAGATATGCGCGACAAACCATGGAACCCCCAACCGCATTGTAGTGGGCAACAGAAGGAAAGAGAAGCCTGTCAACAGTTGTTCCGGTTCAGAGCGAAGAGCGTCGGACAAGAGGGGGCATCCGACAGGCTCGCTCGCACTCGATCCCAGTCGCGGTCGCGAGAGAGCACGCCGGACAGTCTTCTTGTAAGCAGAAGTTCGAGTCGTCATCGAAGAAAGCGGTTGCGCGTGCCTCGCTCATCTTGAGAGTTGGATTGTGGAATAGGCACTCCTTGAGTCCTCTGATCATGAGCTTCTCTCCGAGCTTGTCGTATTTGGCCAGCCTGCTCGGAAAACTGAGGTCGAAATGGTTGCATAGGAATGCAGCCGAGCCGCATTCCGCGACAATCGTGGGCAGGACCAACGTGATTCCGGCGAACTTGCCGGCGTCGGTCGTGTACAAGACCATCCTGCCAGTGTCATTGCCTGACACGCGGACGTGTCGGGCGCGGTAGTCAACCTGCTCGGCCTCCTCGAGAAGACGCCGAGACTCGAAGCAGCCATTTGCGCATGCCCAGAAAACCCAACCGGGATCGCTGAATATGACCTGCGGGAGCGTTTTGCCAAAGTGCCGACCGAAGTCGAGTCTTGTCCACATGAGATTCACCCATTTTCACTAGAGGAAGAGCGCAAAGGAAGATGGGGGACCCAACGTTTCGTATCCCGCGTCCTCCCGCCGCCTCCCGCGGAGGCTCCCGCGAAGCAAAGCACCCGGAATTAAGACCATCCCTCCTTCCCGCCTGTGGATTGGTCCGATTTTGCCAAAGCTTTTGAATCGCGCGCTCCAAGTCGTTTGGTGAGAATGGGGACGAAAACCGCGCGGGAAGGAGGGTCGCAGTAATTGCAATGGCTTGCGACCGCGGGGAGCGTCGCGGGAACTCGCGGGAACGCGGGGGGAAGGCGTTTACGCAGCATAATGAGGCCCCACGTTCGACTTCACGTCGCAGGCCACCGGCAGGCCGCTTAATGCCCGCCCCAGGACAGGGGGGACCGAGCTCATGATCTGAGCGAGTCGGAAGCACGCCGCGACCCAAGGGCAGCCGGGGTCATGTGGTGATCGGGTGGGGCAGGTGCATGCCGGCGCCTCCCCCACTATCTCGTCATGCGCATGGAAGGCGACCTCAATACCGGCCCGTTCAAGTTCGACTGCCTGTGCGACCATCAGATCTCTAGCTGTGGCCTGCACGAGATTTTCGACCACCGTCTGCTCGATGACTCTTGTGCGGTATTGGCCGTCCGCAAAGCGCCGCATGTTCGGACCCGAAGCCTTTGCAGAGACGCCATCGCCCGCTGCAGCACTGGGGGCATACCAGAACGCTAGGTTCGGGCCGTATCGTCCGAGCTCCTGTTCGTATCGAACGGATCGGTAGTAGAGCCGTCGCCCGGTAGGAAGGTAGATGACGACGGTCGGCGCCACGCTCGCTGGTTCGGTGGTCAAGTAGATGGACCACTTTGGCGTAACGGTTTCCTTGCCCTCCACCACCGCATTGCGAAAGGCGCGGAACAGTTCCTTGCGAAGCGCCCTAATCGCCGGAAATCGCTGCTGGTACGCACGGAAGACTTGCTCGATCACGGCGATCTCAGCCCCCGGCACCTCGGCGAGTACCCGTGACACGAATCTCTCCATTCCCATGCCGAAACCGAGCCCGAGCATCGCTTGCTTGCCGAGATCACGAAGGTGACCGTTTTCGCCGTCCTTCACGATCGTCAAATCGGGGAAGATGGGTTGAACAAACCAGATGTAGACATCAGCGCCAGAGCGGAACTGAACAAGCAACTCCCGCTCGCCCGCAACCCACGCTACGAGGCGAGCCTCGATCATGGAGAGGTCCGCAGCGACGAACCATCTGGCCTTACGGGGCACAACCACATTCCGCTCGTCGGCGAGTTCCGGGATTTTGGCGCCATTTCTGCGCTTGTACAACTGATGGATGTTGAGCTTCTCCGAATCGCGGTGACCTGCTGAAAAGCGGCCCGTGTGTGATCCGAAATAGTGGATGAAGTTGTAGATGATGCCCATTGGGACGGCAGCGTACGCTTCGAGCTTACCGACGGCCTTTCCTAGCGTTTGTATGCGTTCTCGAAGACGCATGAAGACCTGGAGTTCCGGATTGCTTTCAACCACGACCGCGAGTTCGGCATCACGTTTGTCGAGGGAAGGCAGGACGATCCCCCACCTTTTCAAGACAAAGCTCAACACCGCCCTGCGCTTGAAGAGATCTGTCGTGTTGAAATCGAACTTGGTAGCAAACTCCGACAGTGCGTTTGCGCGCATCGCGCTGAGCTTGTGACTGGCTTCCGCCGCAAGATGGATGTCAACATGCAGCCCGCGCAGGTTCGTTCTGGTCGTCTGGTCGTTGATCTCGAACTCGAGATCCAAATATCCAATATCGTCAATCGCGTGAATGAGGAGTTGCCGCGCAATTGCCGTATCGGTCGCGCAGTATCTGGCCATCTCGAGAAGCAACGATGGGTTGCGGAGCGTTTCTTCGGTGAACGGTGGTGCAGACAGTTTCGAATGCCCGAGAAACTTTGCGCCATTGTCGAGCGTGCCTTTGAGACCGAGCGACTTGACGTAGCCCTGGGTGTCGAAGTACTGGACGAAGTCTATTCCCCAATGAAGCTTCGCGACGAGACCGTCGAAGCCGACGTTGTGAGCGGCAAACATTCGGCCGTCATCAGCGGCGTTCGCCAAACAAGCACGAGCCGCATCGAGATCACGACCGTCACCGGCTCCGGCGTAGAAAAACTCGATTGCCCCGGCTCCGAGCGCTATCGATACACCGAGCACACGAAACCTCGCGTCCGCGAGGTAGGACCGCGTGCTCATCTTTGTTAAGGTGAAGTCGCGATCCGTATAGGTCTCGAAGTCCACGCAGACCGCTCGAGCAAGGGTGGGTCTCATGGTGACCCGCTCCCACCGTTTTTAAGCAACTCATCGTCGGTGAACACGAAGGTCGCATCACTCCCCGGGTTCGCCACCGCGGGGATCGTGCCGGGCGGCGCGACGGGGCCGTGCTTCCGGGAGTCATTTGACTCGTCCACGGTGGTTGCGGGGGGCGTCCCACATTCAATATTGGCTAGTCGATTCTTGAAATCATCTTCCAAGAGCAATGTGAAGTTGCGGTTTCCGCGCAGCAGCTTGAAGGCGTAGCTCTTGCCATTGATGTCGACTGCCAGGTATGGCCTGCGCCCGGCACGCACGTCCGAGTAGCTGGACTCGCGCATGATTCGCGTGGTTACCGCTCGCTGCTTGTCACCCCAGGTCGCGAAGAGCTCCCGGTACCCAGTCATACCGCGCATCTGGTCAATGAAGTACGTTAGTCTGTACGAAGGCAGCGCCTTCGCCTCTTTGCCTTCTTTGTCATCCCGTTGCACGGCCTTCTTGCGCTCTTGCTCCCCCTCCTCCTTGCCGTTGTTGGTATCAACAAATTCACGCATTGCTTCGAACATTTCGCTCAGGTCTTGGCCGCTCACCTCGGGCAAGGTCGCCCCCAGAAGCCGTGCGAGGGCGACGGGGATGAGGGGGCGCGTGCCGGTGTCGGCTTGGTGCCGATACCAGTCCGCCGGTTTCGACTCAATGAGCTTTTTCAGATGAAGCAAGAGGCCCGGCGCCGCTTGGCGCACTTCGTCGAGCACCGCGCCCTTTGAAATCTGGTCATCCATCTCCGCCACGGAAATCATCGTCGTACGGCGACTGATCTCCCGCCTGTCGGGGACATCCTCGGCGCTATCGGCAACGTAGACGAAGACGTTCGGGATATTTCGTTCGTTGCGATGAAGACCTCGGGCGGACACGACGTCCGTGCCGGAAAGCCGGATCAGCTCCTCCACAAGTCCAATTCTCTTGCCCGCCTCTTTGGCCCTGGCGAAGACCGCGCCCTGTGCCATGTCGAAACTGCGTTTGGTTTCCAAATCACCTGCGAGATTCAAATCGAACTTGGCGCGAACGCCGAACTTCCCGACCTCCTCCCAGATCATGGTCACCAACTCGGCCAGGTAATCCTTGCCACTACCCGGCGGCCCTACGAACCAAAAGACTCCAAGTTGCCCTACGCCGACATGACGGAGGAGTGGGGCAGCTATGCAGGCCACCAGCAGCAGGACGTCGTTCTCGGTCGAGAGCGGCAGTCGCCCGTTGCGATATAGTCTCAGAAAGAATTCGACGGCCGGCACCTCTGCGACCGCCGGCATGGTGAAGGGCACGGTGGCGACGATGACTCTCGTCAACGGATCGATGCTCCATTCTTCGTCAACGTGGGCGACCGGAAGGTCATATCTTGCGATCACCGCAATCCCCAGGGCTCGGAGAGCACCACGGTGCCCCATAACGGCCTTGTTCAGCAGGCTCGGCGTTTGAGGATCCCATCCAGCCACCCATTCGACCCCGTCCTCCGTTGCCACAGACAAGAGAGTCCAGGCAGCGGTCGAAGCGCATTCGTGTTCGTTTGCCCGCGCGTTGGGGCCACCCTCCGTGCAGTTCACGCTGAACCGTCGACCCGCCGCATCGTCGAAGGAAAGCGTGCTGGTGAGCTCGTTGAAGTACACGTACATCGGTCCGAGCTCGCGGTCCCCCAGCAGCCGCCGCCGATACACGGCGAGCATTTTCTCGGCCGGACCAGCGGTGTCGGTGCGCGCCTTCTCTCGTTGCCAAATTTCGAAGGCGGCTTCGCGTTCCTCCTTGGTCCAACGACACAGTTTGGTCAGGATGAGCATCCGTGCCGCCCACCCGACCGGAATATCCTTCAAGGGATCACATTTCATGATCTTCCTCGGCCAGCACTAGAAGATCAGCTTCGGTCCAACGCTTGCGCCCCGCACCGCCGTGGCCCCCGAGGCAAATGACGTCGATGGCGCCGTCGTCCCGTCGGTTCACGTACGTGCAGCGCGCATCGTGTTTCGCGCCCCCAGCGGGGCAAACGTCGTACAGTGCGTGGTCGCCAGGAGAATCAGGTACAGGAATTCCCAGAGTCGCAAGGTAATCGGCAACGTGCTGACGCTCTTCGGACGTTACGAAAGTTGTGCCGAGCGCGCGCAGAATCCGATCGGGAAAGGGGATCGCTTTGGGGTCAGCGATAAACGGTACGCCGTTCGAAAGGTGCGCCGCAAAGTCGACGAGCAGGATGCCCGAATCAGTTTGTCGCAGGCATTTCGGAAGCCTTTGGCCCTGGGACGGCTTCCAGCTGGCAGGGTCTCCGCCCTCGAACGACAGGGTGAGTCTCTTGCAGCATTCACTGAGCTGATCTGGGGCGACGGGGGACACTCCCGCGTACGCAAACTTGCCCCCATCAGGTGTGGCCCAGCACGCTGTCGGCGTCAGCGTGCCAGTCTGCTCAATCGTCGACAACGGGCTCGCTTTTCGCCCGTCCACATCAATAATGCAGCCGTACGCCTTTCGGAGACCGGCTTTGTTTTTGGAACAACGCTCTTGCACCCAGACCTGCGGATCCACAATCCTCGACGTGACCGCCTCATCCGAGACCGCGTTGATGACGTTCGCGATTTGCCGAATCTCCACCTCCATCGGAAACGTAAAGGGGCTGGCCATTCGCCCGAACGACAAGAACGTTTTCGGCTCGCCGTCGTTTCGCGAAAAGCGAGCGGCAACACCGGCTACGATTGCGGCCAGCAGATCGTCGTGAGCGAGGGAGCCCGCGGTCGTCACAGCACACCCTCCCAGCTGCAGCCGTGGTGCACTGCGCCATGGCCTCTGAGCCAATGAATCAGGTCGTCGATCTCGTAGGGCCGCCTGCAGGCGCGGCAGATTCCTGCGTAGCGCGACGTGATCAGTATGGGTCGGACCTGCTCGCCGCGCCTCCCGTCGCCTCGAGCCGCAAACGGTCTCAGAGTGCGTATTGCGGTCTTGGGTGCCAGTTGGAGGTGGTGCGCGGCTATCAACTCGGCCGCCTTCAGGGCCGCATTTCGAGCTTCGTTTTCGTTTGGCGAGCTCGCCAAGGCGAGTAACTTACTCACCTTGTCGATAATCGCCGAGGCCCCCGAAGTACTCACGACCGCCCCCGGGGGTTGCTGCCTCGAATATCCGTTGCTACATTGCTCATAGCTGCCTCCGGTCGCGCGCGCGTCAAGCTCCCCAGCCTCGCGCGCGCGACGCTCTTTCTTGTTCCCGCCTAGAGCGCCGATGGACGGCGCTGTTTGCAATCGTCGCCTCAGCGGTTTTCGCTGGGTTCCACGGGGGACACAGCTTTAGACCGAAGCCAATCGCCAAGCTCCAACTTCGAAAACCTCACGAACCTCGGACCAAAGCGCCTGTGCGGAATGCGTTTTTGCGACACGAGGGCGTAGATTGTCCCGACTCGCACACCCAATATTGTGGCGGCTTGGCTGCACGTAAGAGCCTCGTCATTCATACCCACCTCCCCAAGGTCGACCACCCTTGGCTATTCACGATTATCAGACCGTCTTCGTTTGATTCACCTGTTGCCTCGCGACAAAGGCTACAGGTGACGACGGCAGATTCTTTTCCTGCGCTGCGAGGCAGCAGGCCTGGCGAACGTCAGCCTCAATTGAGTCGCATTCGATACCTCGAGCGTTCGCGCGCACGGCGCAAGCGCTTGCACAATGATGCGACGAGCACGAGTGGGTCGCGGGTTCATCCGCCCGGACCGTCAACTCCAGCGACAGATGGGCTGTGTCATCGACTGAAGTGTGCTTCTTAGCCCTTCAACTGCCCTCTGCCCTCAGGAAACTTTCTCTTCGAGCTTCACGATCTCAGCGCCTGTCGTGCTCACCGCTTGTCCCAACCGGTCGTAGTCCGCGGCAAAGGCACCGGGCGCGAGATGTGCGTACCGCATTGTCATCGCTATGGATTGATGCCCTAAAATTCGCTGCAACTTGAAGATGTCTCCGCCTCGCATAACCCACTGGCTTGCGAAGGAATGCCTCAAAGAGTGGAAGACGAGGTACCGACGGCGCTTCCCATTCCTCTCCACCTCAGGAAATCTCCCCCGGTCGAGAACACGATGGAGCACTTCTTGGAAAATGCGGCCCGACGGCCCGAGCATGTTTCCATCCCGATTGGTGAAGACCAATCGACCGGGGTTGCGAAGCCGCCAGCCCCGGAGCAGCCCGAGTAGCGCGTCGAGAATCGGCACGTACCGCACGCGGCTC
>Ga0193706_1000059_pt1 | contig 90294 bp, 76 predicted proteins | sample U3c1metaG_FD_160130 | JGI IMG/M metagenome (GOLD analysis project Ga0193706, IMG submission 160130) | Soil microbial communities from a riparian zone of the East river system, Colorado, United States - U3c1 | ecosystem: Environmental > Terrestrial > Soil > Riparian zone | place: USA: East River...
CGCCACCACCTCCGCCACCACCACCACCTCCTCCTCCCCCTCCTCCCCCGAACTGAAAGCGCGGGATGGAGCGCGATCAGCCTCTGCTCCCGTCACGAAAAGGCCGGAACTGCTGGGGAGCTCTACGCTCCCCAGCGCAGAGATTGAAGGCGACGGGACGGTTTGCGTCCGCGAAGTAGGTGGGGTGGAGCGGTCGCGATCCGCGCGAGCGTTGCGCGATCGGACCTGTTCGCGATCATTCTTTGGGCGGGACGATGCTGTCGGCTTCGAGAGGCACGGTGTAGACGACAATCCCATCGACGACGTCGGGTCCGACGTTGGCGACGAGATGCTCGACGAGCGTCACTTTCAAGCAGTCGGCGCCGTCGTAGGCCTCCCAGGCCGTTGGATTCACGAGATCGCCGACTTGGAAGCCGTGGAAGGGTGTTTCTGACGACACCCGGACGATGGCGTCTCGCCCTTTTTCCATCAACCGGCCGACGCCGGGGGGCGCAAACGCAAGCTCGTATCTCGTGGCCATGCGATCTCCTTTCGGGGGGCGAACACTATAGCCCTGCCTCGCGTCGCCCCGTCGGTCTCTACGACTTGGGGGGCACGTCGATGGCAATCAAATGCTGCTCCATGGCAATCCCTTTGAGCGTTGCCTTGAGCGGTGTTCGGGGAAAAGCGGCAATCCTCGCGCAGATCTCGGGGTGCGCGGCCAGCTCCTCGGTGACGACGATCTGTCCCCCCGCGGCCTTGGCCTGCAGGCGCGCCGCCAGGTTCACCGTCGTCCCGAAGAAGTCGATCCGGTCGTTGGCCCGCACGGCGAGGCAAGGCCCGGCCGCCACGCCGAGCTTGGCCCCGAGTCCGAGCTCACCATGGCGCGCGCGACACCGTTCGATCATCAGGATGGCCGCAGCCACGGCGTCGGCCGGAGAGGTGAAACTCGCCATGACCGCGTCGCCCATCGTCTTGACGACCGCGCCGCGGTGCTCGCTGACGGCCTCGGTCATCTCGCGGAAGTGCTCCTGCACGATGGCGAACGCTCGCGCGTCGCCGACCCGTTCGTAGAGCGCGGTCGAGCCGGTGAGATCGCTGAAGAGCAGCGCCAGATGCGCGATGGAAAGCTCCACCCCCGTCGCGGGCGCCTCGGTCGCGAACAGATCGAGGAAGTCCGGAAATGTCGCCATGACCGAGCCGAGAACGGCGTCGGAGTCGAATAAAGCGCGCTCCAAGAGCAGCACGGCCGTCTTTTCCGAGCTGGATTCGAGGGTGAGGGTCGGCGGCGCGCCGGTCGAAACCGCTTCGGCGCGAAGCTCGCGCGGCGCAACCGATACCCGAAGCGACGAAGAATCGGCGAGCTCGACATCGGCGGTGCCGTCTCCCGACAAGAGTCGGAGGTGAAATGCGCCCGGCGCGAGATCGGCCGGCTCGGTGCGCGTTTTTCCCGGCAGGATGGCGAGCTGCGCGACGACATGCGGTAAAAAGGCAGGGCTCGACGCGCAAAAGACGCTCGTCTCCACGACGCGAAGGGAAGGGTGGCATTGGAACACCGCCTCCACGTGCTTGGCGAAGTCGACGCCGTAACCGATGTTGCATGCGGCGCAGTGCACCTTGCCGGTCACGTCGGCGAGAGCCCCCACCACTTGCGCCGCGACGCGGCATACCGGACAGTTGATCTGCCATCTCAGATCGACCAGGCCCGCGCGGGTCGCATGCAAAAAGACGCGCAGCAGCTCGCGCCGATCGACGCCCCAGCGCGAAGCGAGCTCGAACGGGCGCATTTGGGCCACCTCTTCGTCGGGCCGCTCGGCCAAGGTCTTGGTCAGGCGTTCGACGAGCTCGGAGGAGAGCCCCTTGCCCTGCAAGCGCGAGGCACGATGTTGCAACTCGCCCTCCGCGGTCGGCGAGCGCGGCCCTTGCGTGAGCACGTCGTAAGGCCGCGCCGCGATCAGGTCGCGCGCGAGGACCGTGGCCGATCCTCGATCTGTCGCCGTCGCCGGCGAAACGGTGGGGAGCGCCGTCATGATGCCGGCCAAGCCGTCGAGGTATTTGCGCAGGGCGGAGCGAAACTTCATCCGCATGAAAGGACCGACGAGCGGCATGAGAGGACCGTCCCCCGCGACGTAGGCCACCGCCGTTACCCAGGTGCCACTGCCTTCCGCGTCGCGGAGCCGTGCGTGGAACCCGCCGCGGCCGACGGGACCTCGGAGAAACCGCCGCTCGCCATGAACGAACCGGCCTTCCACCCACTCGTACGGCGGCTCGATCCATTCGAGGGAAAAACCGAGCTCTTCAGCGTTGCCAACCCGCACGCGCTGGCCGTCGTGCTCGCGCCAGCTGTAGCGTCCAGGGGCCAACCCGCTCGCTCGGTCCCACCGGTTGGTGTCCGATACGAGGCCCCAGACGATCGGTCGAGAAGCGGCGTAGCGACGCTCGAGACTCGCTTCGTAGACGCGACCGGCCATCTGAAACGATGCTATCAGCTCCCGAAAGACCGAGGCGCATGCGCTTTCCTCCCGCCCGCCCACCTGGAACAATGACGCCCATGCCTTCGATGCTCCTACTTCGAACCGCCGCGCACCTTCCTTTCTGCGTCATCGCCACGATGCTGATGTTCCCGCTCGGCTGCCGGAGCCGACATGCGTCGCCCGCGCCGGTACCGGTCGCGAATTCGGGCAGCGCGCCGAAGGGTGAAGCGGCCAGCGCCAAATCGGGCGCCCTTTTGACGGGCGAAGCGGCGATGGGGGACTTTACAACCGATGCCCCAGGTGTAAGGCGAAAGCTCACGCCGGCCGATCTGCGCGCCCCCTACGAGACGAAGTCCGTCGACAACGAGCCGCACCTGGTCGACCGCCCGGAGGGAGCTTGGCCGCGCGTGCCGGAAGGCTTCCGGGTCGATCTCTTCGCCGGCGGTTTGACCAAGCCTCGGATGGCGCGGGTGGCACCGAGCGGGGACCTCTTCGTCGTCGAATCGGACGCGGGCCGCGTGCGCGTGGTGCGCGATCGCGACGGCGACGGCAAGAGCGACATCGCGGAGACCTTCGCGGAAGGGCTCAAGCAGCCCTTTGGCGTGAACTTCTACCCGGCCCAAGACCCTCGCTACGTCTATGTCGCGAACACGGATTCCGTCGTCCGATTCCCGTACGAAAAGGGCGACCTCAAGGCGCGCGGACCTGCCGAGATGATCGTCGACGACATCGCGGGGGGCGGGCGTCTGCGCGGGGGCGGACACTGGACGCGCGACCTCGTTTTCTCGCGTGACGGCACGCGGATGTATGTCTCCGTCGGCTCGCGATCGAACGTGTCCGACGACGCCTCGGAAGCCCGCCGCGCGCGCATCTTCGAGCTCACGCCCGATGGGAAAGAGGAGCGTGTCTATGCCACGGGTATTCGCAATGCCGTCGGTCTCGCCATCCATCCCGAGACTGGCGAGCTCTGGGCGTCGGTGAACGAGCGCGACGAGCTCGGCGACCACCTGGTGCCCGACTACATCACCAGCGTGCGCGCCGGCGGCTTCTACGGCTGGCCATGGTTTTACATCGGCGACCACCAGGACCCTCGGCACGAAGGCAAACACGCCGAGCTGCGCCCCCAGGTCATCGTGCCCGATGTGCTCTTGCAATCGCATTCGGCGTCGCTGGGAATGACGTTCTACAGCGGCCAGGCCTTCCCCGAAGCGTACCGGGGCAACGCATTCGCCGCCGAGCACGGATCGTGGAACCGGTCGCGCCGCACCGGATACAAAATCATTCGCCTGCCCATGACGGGCGGCCGCGCGACCGGCGAGTACATCGACTTCATGACCGGTTTGGTCACGCCGGATGGCGACGTGTGGGGGCGTCCCGTAGCGGTTGCGGAAGGGGTCGACGGCGCGCTCCTCGTCACCGACGACGCTGGCGGCTGCATCTGGCGGATCGCCTACCGATAGCTCAATCGGCGTTCATCGGCACCACTTCGACGCGATCGACGCCGAGCTGCGGGCGCACGGTGGCCGCGTCGCCCATGATCACCACGCGCAGCTTGTCGCGGTTCAAGTACTTCTCGGCGATGAGCCGGATCTCCCTTTCGCCGATGGAAGGCAGCTCGCCGGCGAACTTCTCGTTCTCGTCGATGGGGCGGCGATCGGCGGCGAGGCGGGCCAAGGTCTGCGCCGTGGCCCGCATGGTCGAGAACCGCTCGGGGATGGTGCGCAAGAACGAGACCTTGGCCAGCGCGAGCTCTTCGCTGGAGAGATCGGCCGAGCGCACCCGCTCGAGCTCGATGAATATCTCCTCGAGCGCGTCGCGGGTTCGCGGCGCCGCCACCGTGGCAATGGCGGTGAACTTGCCGGAACCTCGCCGCGTTTCGACGCGGGTATGAGGGGAATAGCCATATCCATGCCGCTCGCGGAGATTGAGGTTCATGCGACTGGTGAAGGTGCCTCCCAGCGCGGAGGCGAGAAGCAAGAAAGGGAGACGATCAGCGCTGTCGATGGGCGGACAGAGGGCGGCAACGCGAATCTCCGATTGGTTCGATCCCTGGCGGTCGACGATGATGACGGGCGCGTCGGCAGGCGGCGGGCTCACCTCCGGCAGTGCACGCGCAGGCGGCGCCTTGCCGCTCCAATCGGCGAACTGGGCGACGACATCGGCGAAGAGTTCGTCCCAGCGGACATGGCCGGCAGCGGCCACCACGATCTGGTCGGGCTGCACTTGCTCGCGCAAAAACCGGGTGATCTCGGCGCGCGGAATCCGTCGAATCAACTGCTCGTCGCCGTCGGGATCGAACCGGTAAGGATGGTCGAGAGGGTAGAGCGCGCCAGACACGGCGTCTTCGATCGCGTCGTTCGGCGAGCGGGCGTGGATCGAGGTGAGGAGCCAAGATCTGTCGCGCGCGAATTCCTCCTCCGACAGGCGGGGTCGGCGGAGCATTTCGGCAATCAGGGCCAGCGCTTTGCGACGGCCGCTGGGGAGCACGGTGTAGTGAAAAGCAAAGCTGTCATCGTCGAGCGTCGTCGTGCCCATGGCACCGAGCTCTTGGAACCCGCTGGCGAGATGGGAGCGATTGCGGACCTCGGTGCCGGCATAGAGCGTGATGTAGGCCAGATTGGCGATCCCGGGCGGAGCCGCGGCTGCCCCGCGCGAAACGGCAACGCTGAGGGCGACGATGGGCGAGCGCTGGTCCTCGGCGAGCAGCACGCGGACCCCGTTGGGGAGCTTCGCCTCGCGCACCGACGGTGGCACGAAGGGCGGATCGGCCGTGCCCGCGGGCGGATCTCGTCGAAACGGCGCGTCCGGGGTGACCGCCGCGTCGAGCCCGAAACGCGGCCCGCAGGCGAATCCGCCGGCGAGCGCCGTCAAGATGCAAACGACCGCCCGCTGTTGCGATCTCGGCCTCACTTCGACCCCACCACGCGGCCCGCCACCGGCGCGCGCTGCACCGGCGTCACGACCGTGAGAAGGCGTTTCTCGGAAGACAGAAACTTCTGCGCGGTGCGCATGAGACTCTCTGCCGTAATGGCTTCATAGCGCGCGACGTTCTTCTCGATGTAGTTCGGATCGCCGGTCATGACGGCATCGTCGGCCATCTGCGCGACGCGTTGGGTAGGCTCTTCGTGCACCAGCGCCAGCTCGACCAGCGTGCGAAAGCTCATCGATCGAATGAACGACGGCTCTTGCCAGCGCCGGCGAATCCCGTCGAGCGCCTTGTCCACCACCCGGACCACGCGCTCGGCTTCGACGCCCGGTCGCGTCGTCACTGCGATCTGAAAAACACTGGTCAGCTTTTGCGATTGCTGTCCCGCCCGCACGCGAGTCGCCAGCTCCTCGGCTTCGAGCAGATTCCACGTGAGCTGACCTTGCTCGAGGATGTCGCCGATGACGTCGAGCTCGGCGTCCTCCTGGGCGCCGAACGGTGGAGTGAGCCACGTCATGATGACCATGCCGAGCGGCACGGCGGCCTCGACGTCGAGCCGCGACCCAGGAGCCGGATCGGGCGCCGCGGTGACGGAGGGGGGCGGCGCGAGCTGCCCGGGAACGATCGGCCCGAAGTACCTTTCGATCTGCTGTCGCGCTTCTGGAACGCGAAGGTCGCCCGAAACGAAGAGCGTCGCATTGTTGGGCCGGTAGTGCGCCTGCCAGAAGGCACGCACGTCGGTCAATGACGCGCGCCTGAGGCCATCGGTCGTGACCGAGCGCCCGTGATAGGGATGTCCGGGGGGAAACAAACGCCCTTCGATGAAAGTGCCTACGCGGCCGTACGGCGTATTGTCGAGCTTCTCACGAAGCTCGTTTTCCACGACCCGGCGCTGTGTCTCGAAGGTGTCGGCATTGACATGGTCGAGAAGGAACGCCATCCGATCGCTCTCCAGCCAAAGCGCGAGCGCGAGCTGACTGGAGGGGACCGTCTCGCTGTAAACCGTGCTCTCGGTGCGCGTCTGTCCCTGGATGTAAGGCGCCCCCACCCGCTCGAGGTGCTTGAAGAACATGTCCTCGGCGACGTGACGAGAGCCTTGGAACATGAGGTGCTCGAACAGATGCGCGAAACCTTCGAGATGCGGAGGGTCGTCCTGGGAGCCCACGCGGTACACCAGCCGGACGGCGACGATGGGAAGGCGAGCGTCCGGGCTTAGCACCACCTCCAGCCCGTTCGGCAGCGAGTAACGCTCGTACGCCGTTCGCAGCGCGATGCGCGATCCTTGCCAATTCGTGTACACGCTCGGGGGGCCGGAGCGAACGCAAGCGGACAGAAGCACCGCCAGCAGGCCAAGCCCGAAGAACCGCATGGTCCGATGGGAAGCTGAAGCACGAAGGGCGTCAAGAGGGTGCGACCTCGTCCGCCTTGCAGGACGTCAGCCGAAGACGGCCTTGGCGAGCTCCCCCGACACGTCCCAGGCGACGAGCGCGTCGTAACCACCCACCGGCGTGCTGGCGACGAATACGATGGGCAGATCGTCCTCTTCGCACTTGGCCGTACGCGTCACGAATTGCATGGTGGCTTCGTCGCCCGAGACGTCGAGCTTGGTAAACGCGATGTTTTTGGCATGGAGCGCTTCTTCGATGCGAATGAGCATGCGAAGGTTGCGATCCTTTTCGAAGTAGACCGTCACCGGCGCCGGCTCCCGCGGGATCGCGCGTGACTCGCCGCTGCTGCGCAGCTCTTGCAAACGCTTTTGCGCCGCCCTTCGCTTTTCCAGATCCTCGGCGCTGCAAAGGGGACTGCCGAAGAACATGTTCATGCGCCGCGCGAGCACTTTCGGTGCGCGCAGGGGCAGAAAGCCGTCACCCACCGGCGTGGTGATGATCTTGTGGAGGCCTGTGCGTAGCGGGTCGAGCATGGTCCCGCTCTAGCACAGGCACGCGCCGCGCCGCTACGGGCGGCAGATCTCGCCGGAGACTTCCACGAGAAGGATGTCGTCCACGCGGCGCCCGCTGAAAAAGAGGTCGCCGGTGGCGCCCTGGTAAAAGCCCGTTCCGCTCATGGAGTCGCCCCACGAGCTCAGCACCGCTCCCGCGGGATTGCCGGTCCGGCTCGAGAACATGCCCGTCTCGCGCATACGGAGGATGCCGCGCGGGCTCGTGATTTCGAGAATCCCGCTGAACACGCTCGACCCCGCCGGCGCCGTGGCCGGCGCGGTACCGGTGCCGTCGGAAGTGAAGATCACCGTCCCGTTGAGTCCGAAGTTTCCCGAAATGGTGCCGTGGGTAAGATCGATCTCGGCGCGGATTGTTTTGCACGTAGCCGCGCGTGCCGGCGTGGCGGACAAGAAAGCGCCCGTGGAAAGGGCCGCCGAAAGCACGATGCAAGGGTAGAGCTTCTTCATATCGACCTCCTTGGTTGATCTTTCGATCGCGGCACAGGGTCGCGATCGGCTGGTAACGTCAGACTCGAACGGCACTTCTTTCGATCCGCGAGCGGTGAATTCGGGGAGGCGGCGCAGCACTTTCTCGAAAAAACGACTGCCGCTTCCCCAAAAAGGGGAGTTGTGGATCTAAATGCATCGGATGGGTACGACCCCCGACCGCGCTTCATTGCCCTCGGCGGCGCTGCTCTTCGAGCGGTACGGGGCGATGGTGCATCGGCGCTGCCGCGACATCCTCGGCCGGGACGAAGCGGCGCTCGATGCGATGCAGGACGTCTTTTTGCGCGTGCTCGAAAAAGGTCACCTCTTTCGCGGCGAATCCGCCCCTTCGACCTGGCTCTACGCCATGGCGACCCTCCAATGCTTGCAGCGCTTGCGCGACCGCACCTCCCACCAGGCCAAGCTCGACGTGCTGGCGGCGGCGACGAGGGCCGCCCTGGGGTCGCCGGTCGAAGACCGGCTGTCGCTCCGCGCCCTCTTGGAGCGTCAACCGGAAGACGTGCGGCTCATCGTCTACCTGCGCTACGTCGACGAGATGACGATGGAGGAGGTGGCCGAGATCGTCGGTTACTCCCGCAGGACCGTGTCGCAAAGGGTACACGAATTTCTTGAAGCGGCGCGCCAGCAGCTCCAAGCGGAAGGTGCAACGCCATGAGAGCAACGACGCTTTGCCCCTCGGATTTTGCGCTCGAACGGTTCGTCTTGGGGGAGTTGCCCGCCGGGGCGCCCGATGTCGCGAGTCACGTCGATGGCTGTGAGCCGTGCCGCGCCAAGGTTGCCGCAAAAAAGGCGGACGATGCCGATTTCATGCGCTCGCCGGAAGCGCTCGCCGTAAAGCGAAAACTTTCTCCATGGAACGGCGCGACCGCGACGCGGCCCTCGGCCGCACCGCTCATGCGCCGCGCGGCCTTCGCGGGATTCGCTCTGGCGGCCGCGATGGCGGTCAGCTTCGCCGTGTGGCATCGCCATGCGCCGTCCAGGGCGCCTTCGTTCGTCCCGCAGACGGACGAAGAAGCGGCCGTCTTGCGCGTTCAACACGAATGGATGGAAGCCGTTCGCGACAAAGACGCCGCCGCATTGGACCGCATTCTTGCCGACGATTACACGTACACGGACAGCGGCGGTAGCGTGAGCAACAAGGCGGACAGCCTGCGCCAAGCGCGGACCGGTGGTGGGCACATGAAGGCATTCCACACGTCGGACGCCAAGGCGCGTGTCTACGGGGACATGGCGATCATCACCGGGCGCGTGCGGATGGAGGGGGTTGCCCGGGGGCAGCCCTACGACGCCGAGGTCCGCTTCACCGACATTTTGGCCCGCATCGACGGCCAATGGCGCGCCGTGGCCGCGCACGCGTCACGGCCGAACGAGCTGCGCGCGCCTTAGTTCGAGTTGGATGGTGCTCGAAACCCGCCGGGCGGCAAGAGGTTCGACACGGCCGTGATCAGCTGGTCGATGTCGACGGGCTTGACGAGGTGCGTCTCGAATCCGGCCTCTCGCGTGCGCTGCCGATCTTCTTCGCCGGCAAATGCGGTCAGCGCCAGGGCAGGGAAGTTTCCCGCGCTACTGGCCGTGCGTGCCCGAATGCGGCGCAATAGCGCGCAACCGTCCTCGTCGGGCATGGCGATATCGCACACGAGGACGTCGGGATGAAAATCCTTCAAGACGCGCATGGCCGCCGCTCCTCCGGCGGCGCCGCGAACCTCCGCTCCCGCCATGGTGAGCACGTCCGTCAACGTCTCGCGCGTGCTGTCGTCGTCTTCCACCACCAAAAGCCGCAAACCGCGGATTCTGGAAGGCCCCGCGCTCGGAGGCAGCAGGCTCGAGATGACGGCGGCGCGGGGCGCGGTGCCGAGGGGCAGCGAGATGGTGAAGGTCGAGCCCTTTCCTCGACCGGAGCTTCGGGCGCGAATGCTGCCGTGATGAGCCTCCACGATGGATCGCGCGATCGAGAGCCCGAGACCAAGTCCGCCGGTACTCCGGGTCACGGTCCTATCCGCCTGGGAGAATCTTTTGAAGATGTGGGGCAAGAACTCGGGGTCGATGCCCGAGCCCGTATCCTCGACTTGAATGCGAACACGCTCGTCGAGCAGCTGGATGCGTAGTCGAATCTGTCCTCCCGCCGGCGTGAACTTGATGGCGTTGGTCAGCAGATTCGTCATCGCCTGCTGGAGTCGCTCGGCATCGCCCAGGACCGAAGAATGGGTGTCATCGAAATCGGCTCCGAGCTCGATTCCCTTTCTCTCTGCCTCTTTCTTGACCGCTTCCAGCGCCGCGGTCGCCACGGCGATCAGGTTCACCTCATCGACCTGCATGCGCAGTTTGCCGGCCACGATGCGAGAGACGTCGAGCAGATCGTCGATGAGGCGGCCTTGCACTCGCGCCGCCCGTTCAATCGCCTCTGCCGCTATGCGGATTTTTTCCGGCTCGAGACCCCCCTGCCGCAAAAGCTGACCGTACATGAGGAGCGTGGAAAGGGGGGTGCGCAGCTCGTGCGAGAGGACGGCGAGAAACTCGTCCTTGCGGCGGTCGGCTTCCCGGAACGCCGCATCGGCGCGCAAGAGGCGCTCCTCCGCGCGTTTTTGCGCGGTGATGTTTTCGAAGGCGATCAGAACCGTCGGTTCCGTGCCCGCCAAACTCACCGCGGTGAAGCGCACTCTCGGGCGTTCGTCGCTCACGGTCGAGAGCTCGAGCTCGCGCGTCTCTCTCGTGTCGGTGTCGAGCGCCAGGCGAAGGAGCTCATTGAACTCCGCCCGATCCGCCGGGGCCACGAAGAGCGGGAAACGCTTGCCTATCAGCCTGCTGCGGCTTTCGAAAAGTAGGGCGGCGCCGACGTGGTTCATCTCCCGCACCGTTCCGTTCGCGGTGAGCGTCGCGTACCCGATGGGTGCGAAATCGAAGAGCTGGGTATAGCGGTCGAGCCCCGCTTCGAGGTCGGATCGGGCGGCGCGGAGCTCCTCGTTCTGGAGCTCGAGCTCCACTTGGTGGATTTCCAGCTCCTGTCGAACCTTCGCATCGACGGCGGGCGCCGGCTTACCGTTCTTCTGCGCCTTCGCGCCGATCAATTCGGTTGCACGACGCCTGAGCTCGGACGTATCGAAGGTCTTTACTTTTCGTTTGTTCACCCTTCCCCCCTCCCCTCGGACTCGCCGTCGGTCGGTCGAGTGCCGGCCCCCCCGGCCTGCTTTTGAAAGAAGACCGCAGTACCTTCCGCATGGGGAAGAACGCGCACTTCGAACCTAGCATCGTTCTGGCCCTGCTTAAAATGTGCCTCGAACGCCATTTCGCGCCTTTCACGGACCACTTGGCGCAAGCGCTCGTGGAACCCGGCGGCCACGGACTCCGGCAAGACTTGCGCAAGGGGCTTGCCCACGACCTCTTTGCCACGATGCCCCAGGAGCTGCTGCGCGGCAAGGTTGGCGTGACTGATCGTGTGGCCGCCCGAAAGGACCACGAAAGGCTCGCTTACTTTCTGGAGCAGGCTGATGAGTCGATCGGCGGCCTCTTTGCGCTGCTCGATGCCGAGCTTCAGATCGTGGATGTCGGAGTTCGTCCCGTACCATTTGACCACTTTCCCCTGTGCGTCATGGATGGGCACACTCCTCAATTTGAACCAGCGGAAACTCCCGTCTTTCGCCCGCAATCGGAGCTCGACATCGACAGGCGAGCCCGATTGAACGCCCGCGCGCCAACGCTGGCGGACCCGGTCGCGGTCGTCCCCGTGCACGGCGTGCAGCCAGCCGAAACCCTGCAGCTCGGCCGCGGCGGCGCCGGTGTAGTCGACCCACTGCGGGCTGACGTAGTCGCAGGCGCCGTCGGGCTGGCAGCCCCACACCAGGTGGGGAAGCGATTCGGTCATCTGACGAAGCTCACTCGCCTGTTGCCGCATCGTCGCCTCCATCGCCTTGGTGTCGCTCACATCGGTGAATGTGATGACGACGCCATCGATCACGTTCTCCAGCGTGCGGTAGGGCATGACCCGCGCGGTGAACCATCGATTGCGCGTGGCGGGGACGAGCCGCTCCTTGAACACCAGCGTGCGTAGCACCTCGCGCGCGTCATTCTCCAGCTCGGGATAATCGACGTCGCGCGCGATATCGGTAATGGAACGTCCGGCGTCGCTTTGAATGAGCTTGATGATGCTCATGGTGGGGTTCGTAAACCGGCGCACCATGAGCTCGCAATCCAGAAAGAGCGTGGCGATGTCGGTGCTGTTGAGCAAGTTCTTCATGTCGTTGTTGGAATGCGACAGCTCATCCAGCTTGGACTGCAGCTCGTGATTGACGGTCTGCAGTTCTTCGTTCATCGACTGCATCTCTTCTTTGGAAGTCGTGAGCTCCTCGTTGGTCGACTGTAGCTCCTCGTTGGTCGATTGCAGCTCCTCGTTGGTCGATTTCAGCTCTTCCTGGGAGGTCTGCATTTCCTCGCGCGCCATCTGAATCTCCTCCCGCGCGCGGTGGAGCTCTTGTTCGAGGTGCGCCGACCGATGGCCGGGGGTGGCGCGGTGGGGCTTGACGGCATCGTCATCGGCGACATCGCAGATCACGACCATCATCGTCCCGCGCAGCTCCTTCGGCTCGCTCAGTTTCTGCACGGTCACGTCGACCGTTTGCGTTCCGCCGTTGGTGCCCACTCGGATGCCGCGTATGGCGATCCTCCGATTTTCCCGCAGCGCCGTGGAGAATGCGGTGGAGAGCTCCCCGCGGAGGCCGTCGCGGGCCATGGCCAAGATGTTCATGCTGGCCCGGCCGACGGCTGGCTCGAGGTACTTGCCCGTTCGCCCGCTGATATAGAGGATGTCCCCCTTGTCGCTAGTCAATACCGCTGCCGGGGCAAAACGCTGCAGGAGCACCTGATCGGCGAGCGCCTGCAGGTTGGTCGGCGGCCAGACGTAGGTTCCGGGCCGGCCGTCGAGCTCCTCCCTCGTCGTGCTCGGCGACTTCTTGTTGAATGCAGCGGGAAACTCCAGCGGCGCCACGCCCGCCCCGCCCTCTAGACGGCGATAGAGGCGCGTCTTGTTGTCGCTGGCGCCGAAGAGTCCGGTGTGCGTCCCGACGGTCTCCGCGCTGCCGAGAAAGAGGATCCCGTTCGGATTGAGGCTGTAGTGAAAGAGTGGGATGAGTCTTTTCTGAAGCTCGGGGCCGAGATAGATGAGGAGGTTGCGGCAGGAAAGGATGTCGAGCTTCGTGAAAGGGGGATCCATGATGATGTTCTGCTGCGCGAACACCACCATTTCGCGGATCTCTTTGCTGACGCGGTAGCCCCGCTCGTCCTGGCCGAAGAAACGGCGTAGTCGCTCGGGGGAGACGTCGGCCGCGATGTTGGCGGGGTAGGCCGCGTGGCGCGCCCGGTCGATGGCATCCTTGTCGAGATCGGTGGCGAAAACCTGCAGGGAGACGTTCTTACTCGCCTTCAGCGCCTCGAGCGCTTCCTTGAAGACGATGGCCAGCGAGTACGCCTCCTCGCCGGTGGAGCATCCGGGGACCCACGCCCTCAGCACGGCGCCGTTCGAACGCGCCGCGATGAGCGCGGGGATGGCTTCGTTGCGCAAGAAGTCCCAGGCCGCCGGATCGCGGAAGAAGCTCGTCACACCGATCAAGAGCTCGCGGAAGAGAAGGTCGATCTCGCGCGGATGCTCGCGCAGATAACGGACGTAGTGGTGAAGCTTGTCGATCTGATGAAGCCCCATGCGTCGCTCGATGCGGCGATGGATGGTGCTCTTTTTATAGAGAGAGAAATCGTTGCCGGTGTGCGATCGAAGCAGGATGTAGACTTTCTCGAGTCCGCTCTTCGCCTTTTCCTCGAGTCCCTCGTCGGGCCGCACCAGATAGCCGGCGTGCTGGCGGTAGGCGATGAGCTTGCCGGGCAAATCCTCGACCGCGGCGACGATGTCGGCGACTCCGGCCTCGATCGCGCTGCGAGGCATACCTTCGAACTTGGCCGAGTCGATGGATTGGACGAAGGCGGCGCCGCCCTTCTCTTTGATGGCCCGAAGGCCGAGCGTGCCATCCGACCCCATGCCCGAAAGGATGACGCCGACGCTCCGCTCTTCTTGATCGGCGGCCAAGGAGCGAAAGAAAAAATCGATCGGAAGATTGAGGCCGCGCGGCATCACCTGCGGAAGCAGATGCAAAACGCCGCGCAGGATGGACATGTCCTTGCCCGGCGGGATGACATAGACGTGATCGGGCTCGACCTCGTGTCGATCTTTGACTTCGACGACGGGCATTTTCGTCACGCGTTGCAGAAGCTCGACCATCGCGCCCTTGTGGGTGGGATCGAGGTGCACGACGATGACGAAGGCCATCCCGCTGTGGTCGGGCAGGTGCTTCAGGAAGTACTCGATGGCCTCGAGCCCCCCTGCCGAAGCGCCGACACCCACGATGGGAAAAATGGCCTCATCCTGGTGCGGTTTCACCGAAGCGGGATGGCGGGGCGGCTCGACGCCGCCCGTTGCCTCGGCTGGCTGCGCTGGCTCGCCTTCGGCCAGGGCCCGCCGTTCCTCGCGCTTGGCGCGGGAGACGCGTTCGCCTTTCTCGCCGCCTCGCGCTGTCCGGCTCGTGGCTTTGCTTGGTCTCGACGCCTTGCGAGTCGGGGGTTTGGCCGTGCCGCGAGAACCCGTATTGGCGCGCCGCTGGCGAGGCTTCTTGTTCATCGGGTTTTCTCGGCGCGAACAGGGCGCCGCGATGGGCGGTGGGTTCCTTTTCGGCGCGAGGGGTGACGGAGTCAAGAACTTCGAGGACGAACGGGCGAGTGTCCAAGCTGGGCATTCGGTCCGAGGCGGAAGGATCACTGCTCGCGGCATCCCTGTATCTGTCAAGGGCTCGGTACTATCAGGGGGAGATCATCGCTCATGCAAGGCCGCGATATCGTCGTCATGGGGGGGTCCGCCGGGGGGGTCGAGGCGATGCAGTCCATCGTCGCGTCCTTTCCGCCGGACCTGCAGGCAGCTGTTTTCGTGGTGATCCACACGGCGGCAGGGTTCGCGAGCGCACTTCCCGAAATCTTGTCCAAGAGGTCGCCGCTCAAGGCAACGCACGCCATCCACGGTGAACCGGTCGTCATGGGGCGCATCTACGTCGCGCCCCCCGACAATCACATTCAGCTGCGTCCCGGCTTCCTGGCGGTTCAGCGAGGGCCCAAGGAAAATGGGGCGCGCCCGGCGGTCGATCCGCTCTTTCGCAGCGCGTCGATCGCCTATGGCCCGCGGGTCATTGCCGTCATCGTGTCCGGATACTTGGATTGCGGCACCGCCGGCCTCGCCTCGGTGAAGGCGCGAGGCGGGCTGGCCATCGTTCAGCGCCCCGAGGAAGCCGTTGCCAAAGACATGCCGCAAAGCGCAATCGATCACGTGAAGGTCGATCACATCCTGCCGGTTTCCGAGATTGGCGCCGCGGTGGTTCGGCTGACGCGCGAACCTTTGCGCCTTGCGGCCGTCCCGCCACCTGACATCGCGCTGCTCGAATTGGAAGGTGACGAACCGGGACTTCGCTCGGACGTGGTTTGCCCTCTCTGTCAGGGCGCCCTCACCGAAGGGCAGCTCGCGGGGGTGACGAACTTTCGCTGCCACGTGGGACATGCGTTCTCGTCTGCCGCTCTTCTCGCCGAGCAAGCCGAATCCCTCGAGCGCGCGCTCTGGGCGGCGGTGCGGACCCTCGAAGAGAGCGCGCGGCTGGCCAAGCGGTTGGCCAGCTCCGACGCGGGACTGCGTCTTCGATTCGAAGAAAAGGCGCACACCCAAATGAACCACGCCGACGTCGTACGGCGAATGCTCCTTGGCCAAGGTACGCTCAGCACGACCGACGGAGAAGACACCGCCCAAGCCGGCGGCACCCTGGTCGCCGTCAACAAATGAATCGCCTCGCGTCGCGCGCCGGCCACTCGGCGGCGTACCGACGCTGTTGACGCCGCGCACGAGGGCATCGTCCTACTGGATGCGAGCTTCTTTCCTGGGGAAGGTGGCGGCGCGCCCCCCCCGGGGAAGGTGGCGGCGCGCGCGATTTTCTGTGACGTTCGCTGAACGCGCGCCTCCGACCTTCCCCGTGCCTATGCGAATAAACTCGACGCCGATCGAGAAACCTGGTTTGGATGCATGGCCCGAACTTTGGCTTTTTTCGCGAAATGGGCGGCGTCAGGTGTCCCCCCGATGGGGTGGCACGAGGGGATGAAAGGTGGGGGAGTATGAATGAGGTCGATCGATGGGCCTGGCCATTCGCATTCGCGGCGCTCGGCTGTTTGGCCACGCCGGCGTCCGACGGATCCGGTCCGACAGAAGACAACCAGCGCCGCGAGCCAGGTGCTACCGACGAATCCGAGCTGTCCTTCGTCGCCGGGCTCACTTGCAGCAGCCACGCCGACTGCGGCCGTCGTTCTTATTGCAAATCTGCCGAGGGCCAATGCGGTGCATTCGGCGTCTGCGAAGCACGACCTCGGGCCTGCGCGCAGATCCATGACCCGGTGTGCGGCTGCGATGATCAAACGCATGCCAACCCCTGCGTCGCGGCCAGCGCGGGTGTGAGCATTCAGGAAAAGGGCGAATGTCGCCCCGCTGGAGAGCGGTGCGGGTCCGTCGTCTGCGACCAAGGGCTCGACTGCTGCAACCCGAGCTGCGGTATCTGCGTGCCTCCCGGCGACGTCTGCACCCAAGAAGTCTGCGAGTGATCGACGCGAAGCGCGCTTGCTCCGAGGCAAGGCGCCTGTCCGAAGGTTCGGATCACGTCGTCCCAATTCTGGGACAACGGCGGCGGCCCATCGTCAAATAGGGCGGATTGATGCGCGACTGCGTCTGGCACGAGATTCGCGTGCGCCTGCCGACGTGAAGCTCACTCCTCGTTGCGCGTCGCCGGATCCGGGTCAACATCATCGAGCTCGGAGCGGCGCATGAACGGTCTAGCGGAACTCTGGCTGGCGATTCGAGAGGATGCTCGCTTCGCCGTCAAAAGCCTAGCCCGGGTCAAGACGTACACGGCGACGGTCATTCTCACACTGGCGCTCGCCATCGGCGGGGTCACCGCTGTCTTCAGTGTCCTTTACGCGGTCGTGCTCCGGCCTTTGCCCTTTCCCAAGCCGGACGAGCTTGTGAACGTGTACGGCGCCTTCAAGAGCGTCGGCCTCCCCAAGGTCCCTTCGTCGCCCAACGAGTTGCTCGACATCCGCGACAAGAGCCATTCCTTCTCCAAGGTGGCCGGCTATGCGTCGGGCAATCTCAATCTCACGGGCCGCGGCGACGCCGTTCGCATCGCTGCCGGATACGTGACAGCGGAATTCTTCCGCGTCCTCGGGGTGCCTCCCGCGCTCGGTCGCGACTTCGCGCCCGACGAAGACGTGCTCGGCGCCGCCGATGTCGTGCTCATCAGCTCCGCCTTTCATCGACGCGCTTTCGGCGGCGCGTCCGACGTTGTCGGCAAGACCATCGAGCTCGATGGATTGCCGCATACCATCATCGGCGTCGCATCGCCGGTGTTCGAGCGCGAGCATCGCATCGGCGATCTCAAAGGTGACGAGGGCGAAGCGCGCGACGTCTGGGTCCCCCTCCGATTCACGACCGAGCAGCTCGATCCCCGCGCGCGCGGCGGACGTTACATTGCCGCCATCGGCCGTCTGAAGCCGGGGGCCTCGCTGGCGAGCGCGCGGTCGGACATGCAGCATCTCGGCGAGTCGTTCTACGACGCCTATCCAACATCCTACGAACGTGCGGCTGCGTGGGAGATGACCGCGGAGAGTCTGAAAGGCGCGAGCACCGCGCGTACGGCCGTGACCCTGAACCTCCTGCTCGGCGCCGTCACGCTGGTCCTCTTGGCGGCGTGCGCCAATGTCGTCAGTCTCGCGCTCGCGCGGCTCGCGTCACGCAAGCGTGAGATCGCCGTTCGTGTGGCGCTCGGCGCCACCGCACCGCGCATCGCCGTGCAGTTCCTGGTGGAGAGTGTGCTTTTGGGGCTCGCCGGTGGAATCCTCGGCGTCGTCATCGGTCGCGCGGCGATGGATGGCCTTCTCGCAGCAGCGTCGGACACCTCGATCGTCGCACGCGTCGACGTGACGCTGCAGTGGCCCGTGCTCACCTTTGCCGCCATCGTCAGCGCCGCGACGGGACTCCTCGCCGGCTCGGCTCCGGCATGGCATGCGGCCCGATTGTCGCCGACGGTTGGACTGCGCGAAGGGGGGCGGGCGACGAGCGCGAGCGCCATTCGTTTACGAAGCGCCCTGGTCGTGGCGCAAGTCGCGGTGGCGCTGGTGCTCCTCGTGGGAACGGGAATGCTGCTGCGAAGTCTGGTGACGCTCACCACCACCTCTCCCGGCTTCGAACCAAAGGACGTCTACGTCGGCACGGTCGCCCTGGCCGAGCCCCACTACCTCGACAAAGGCGAACAAAGGCGGTTCGCGTCGGCCGCGCTGCAGAACGTACAAGCCATTCCCGGCGTCGAGTCGGCAGGATTGACCAACCTCTTGCCGCTCTCGGGGTGGAGCGATTGGGGCTTCCAGATCGAGGGCGATCCCAAGCCGGCCGTGAAACCCTTCGCCCAGATGCGCTCCGTCGCAGGCGACTATTTTGCGACGCTCGGCGTTCGCATCGTGGCAGGCCGAGCGATGGGCCCCTCCGACACCCGCGATGCCCCCGACGTCGGCGTCGTCAACGAGACGCTCGTGGCCAAGTATTTCCGAGGCCGCAATCCCATCGGCACACGAATCCTTTTTCATATGACCCCCGCGGACGAGAAGTGGCGCCCTTTCACCATCGTCGGCGTGGTGGCGGATGCACGGGACATGGGCATCGACGAACCCGTGCAAGCGTTCTTCTACGCATCCTTCGACCAGGTGCCGCGGGGCTCCTTCGGCCTCGTGGCGCGCGCCCCGCGATTGGGCGGCGCCGTCCTTCGCGCGATGCACGCCGCCGTTGCCGCGGCCGACCCTACCCAGCCGCTCTATGAGCTCAAACCGCTGCAGACGCTCGTCGACACGTCGCTCGGATCTCGCCGCTTCACGCTGCTCTTGCTGGGAGTGTTCGCCGTGCTCGGCCTGGCGCTGGCGGTGCTCGGCATCTACGGCATCACTTCGTACTCGGTGGTGCAGCGGACGCAGGAAATCGCCGTTCGCATGGCGATGGGCGCCGACGATGTCGCCATCGTCCGCCTCGTGCTCGCCCAAGCCTTGCGGCTGGTGGGCATCGGACTCTTCTTTGGCGCGCTCTTCGCCGCTGCACTCGGCAGATTTCTAACCTCCGCCATCTACGGTCTCGTTCCCTGGGATCCACAGGCCGTGGCCATCATTGCCGTCCTGTTCGTCACAGCGGCCCTGGTTGCGGGCTGGGTGCCGGCGCGACGGGCGGCAGCCCTGCCGCTCGCGAACGCGCTGCGCGCGGAATAGTCCCATGCTGCGTACCAAGTCCGTCCACTCACCGATCGACCGGCAAGTGGACGGCCTTCGTGTCCTCGCCACTCGCCTGCGCGGACGCGGAATGAAGAGCGATCGCTACGACGTCTGGATGGCCAACCTCGGCCCCAGCGAGCGCCTTCTCCGCAGCGCATTGAAGGGGCTCGGCGACGAGAAAGCCTGGCGCGAGTTCGGGCGACGGTACAAAGCCGAGGTCCTCAGCAGCGCGGCCATCGACAAGGCGAACGTGAACATCAAAAACCACGGACAGAAGTTCACGCTGCGTTTGTTGAAGCTGCTGGCACAAAGAGAGAACGTCACCGTCATGTGCCATTGCGATGAGGACGAGCGGCACTGTCATCGGCATTTGTTGAAGGAGCTCATTCTGCGAAGCTGAAGCTTCACGCGCCGGAGGGCACGGCCTCGCGGCCGTGCCTCCCCCGACTTCGACGGCGCTACTTCCCTTCGTAGGCTTGCTGCAATGTCTTGATATCGAGCTTCTGCATCTTCATCATTGCCTTCATCGCGCGGTCGGCTTTCTGCGGATCTTTGTCCTTTATCATCTGCAACAGCTGGACCGGCACGATCTGCCAGGAGAGTCCGTACTTGTCTTTGAGCCAGCCGCACTGGTCTTTTCGACCGCCCTCCGAGAGCTTCTCCCAATATTTGTCCACTTCCTCCTGTGTTTCGCAATTGATCACGAAGGAGACGGCTTCGGTGAACTTGAACTGAGGTCCTCCGTTGAGGGCCACGAACTCCACGCCGTGGAGTTCGAAGTTCGCCGTGAGCACGCTGCCTTTGGGACCGGGGCCGGCATCGCCCGATCGGGCGATGCTGAGAACTTTGGAGTTGGGGATGACCGACACGTAGAAATTCATGGCTTCTTCGGCCTTGCCGTCGAACCACAAGAACGGGGTAATCTTTTGCATGGGGTGCTCCTTCGGGTCGATGATCGGTTGGTAGATTGCTATGCGTTACGCTCGAGAACCTTGGCGAGCTTGGCGAGCTCGCTTTCCCAGCCCATGACTGCCATTTTGGTCCAGTGCTCGTCGTGCATGGCGTCGATCGTGAGGACCATCCTCACGCCCAGCGCCGTGGGGTGCAATTCGACCATCATACCAACGTCGTAAGGTTCGACACCGGGGATGAAATCAGCCTTTTGCGTGTACACCAGGCGCTCTCGTGGCTTGACTTCGGTGTACGAGATCCGATGCTCGCCGATGAGAGGCATGCCCGCCTTCTTCATGAACTCCATCTGCTCGGGCCCCGTGCAGATCATGGCGTAGTCGAGTTCACCGCCGGGACGCAGATCGAGGCGAAGGACCTCTACCCGGAATCCGTCGGGGCCCCACCACGACTCGATACCGTCCTTCGTCGTCCACAATTCCCACACGTCTTCGACGGGCGAATCGAAAGTGCGCTCGAGGGTGATCCTCTTCTTGGTCATGAGCTTTTCTCCTTGCGCTTGGACGCGCGGGCCTTCTTCCGTCGTTCGAGCTCCTCGGCAAATCTGTCGAGGCGCGCTTCCCAGAGACTGCGATAACGGCTGACCCACGCGTCGAGCTCGCGAAAAGGCTCGGGGCGGAGAGAGTAGAGACGCTTCGGTCCGACGGGGCGAACGCGGACGAAGCCAGCCTGGTGCAGGATGCGCAAGTGCCGAGAGACCCCCGATTGATGGATATCGAGCCGGTCGACGATGTCGTTCACCGCGTGCTCGCCGCCGCGCAGCGCCTCGACGATGCTCTGGCGCACGGGATCGGCGAGGGTCTCGAAGAGGTTCGTGTGCATGACGATGCATATGCATAACCGTGCATATGAGGCGTGTCAAGGTCGTCGCGGGTTTTCCCGGCCGAGCGGGCGAGACGGCGACGCCGATCCCGTCAAACGCTCCCCTTGCTCACGCTGTCCGCCACATAGAGGCCCAGGATCGCCAGAAGGACCGCCGGTACCACCCAGCGCAGCCACCACAACGACCAACGGATCGGGGCCGATCGCCGTCCGCCGAATATCTGCGCCAGTGCCGTCTCCCTGCCGAGTCCCCACGTCAGCGCGATCACCGCCACGATCGCGCCGAGGATCTGCATACCGGAGCCGAAAATCAGATCCAGCGCGGCCACGAGCGAAGGCGCGTGAGCGCTCGGCCACATGAGGCTGCCCTCGAGGAAGGCGACGATCAGCGTGGCCTGGGTGCGACCGACGCGACCGCGGGTCAGATCGCAAATCCCGCTGATGCCGACCTCGAGGCCGGCGATGGCAGAAAGAAATCCCATCAAGACGAGGGCCAGTAAAAAAAGAGTTCCCAGGAGGCGCCCGCCCGGCATCAGCGCGAAGAGGCGCGGAAGCGAGTGGAAGATGAGGCTCGGGCCGGAAGCCATGTCGACACCGAAGTAGAGGATGGTCGGCACGAGGAAGAGAGCGGCCAGCAGCGCGGAGCCGAGATCGCCGAAAGCGGTGACGAGGGCGGTGGCCGGCAGATCGGCGTCGTCGGCGAGGAAGTTGCCGTAGACGACCATGAACGTGCCTCCCACGCTCAGCGAGAAGAATGCGTGGCCGAGGGCGGCGAACACTTCACGAATGCCGATGGCCGAAAAGTTGGGAGCGAGGAAGGTCGCGACGCGGGTCATCGACCCTTCCAGGTGAAAGGCGTAGCCGACCAAATAGAGCACGATGAGGCCGAAGGTCGGAACGAGCCAGCGACTCGCGCGCTCGATGCCGCGGTTGACGCCGCGCCACATGACGAAACTGCCGGCCGCCAGCACGGCGACGGAGCAAGCAAACTGCAGGTCGCCGTCGTCGAGCCGCGCTTGGTAGGCGGGCATCGTCACCGCGGAGAAGCCATGCACGGCCGAAAACCAGGTCGTGTAGACGATGTTGCCGATGACGACCGTGTAGTACGAGTCGGCGATCAAGATCGAGACGACGAGGAGCAGACCGAGCACGGTGCCCGGGCGACGACCGAGGGTCGCGCGGTAGGTGTCGAGCACGCCCGAACGCGATTGGCGCCCGAGGGCGTACTCGGCGACGAGCACGGGGAGGGCGAAGAACAGGGTGAGCCCGATGTAGAGCAAGAGAAACGCGGAGCCGCCGTAGGCCCCCATCATGTAAGGGAAGCGCCACACGTTGCCGAGGCCGATGGCGACGCCGAGCATCGCCAGCCACGTACTGACGCGGCCGGAGAAACGCTCAGCGCGTTGCATCGAAGCGTCGTCGGCGCGCGCGGGCGCGATTACTCATAGCGCGTGGCGGGGCTGCCAGACGGATAGAACATGCCGGCGATCAAAAGGCCGGCCGGGTCGGTACATTCGAGACAGTGTTTCTGGCCGCGCGGGAGGTAGATGAGGGAACCGGGGGCGACCGGCGCGTTCGCTTCGCCCGTCCACAGGAGGCCGCGACCGGAGAGGACGGCGATGGTTTCCTCGTAGTGATGAAAATGCGCGGGCGCACGCGACAACGGGATCATGCCGATGAATTGGGTGATGGTGGCGCAGCCGGCGCGCTCGTCGACCATCAGCTGGTAAAAGCGGTCCGCGGTGGCGTGGTGGTTTTGTTTTCGGGCCGAGACCACGCGTTCGGGCTGCGCGGCGCGCAAGGTGGGCGGCATGATGGCGGGCCATGCGGGCTCGGCGCACTGCGGGCAGATCGTCATCACCAGGTCGAGCGGCTCGTCGTCGGCGTTGTCGAAGGCGAAACCTTCGTGCGGCGCGATGTAGATGCCGTCGTGGGTGTCGATGCTGAAGCGGTGGTCGCCGATGTGGACCGCGCCCTTGCCCGCCATCACGAAGACGGCGGTTTCACTGCCCGGAAATGATCGAATGGGCGAGCGACCGCGGGTGATCCGGACGCGCAGCATCGACAGCGCGTCGCCGCCGAGCTCGCGGTTCACCGCCCATGCTTCGTGCCAAGAGCCGCGTGCAACGAAGCCGCCGGCATCCGGCGCCATCACATAACACCCGCCCGCAAGAGGAACGCGCTGCATCGGGACCGCGCCCACCATACTGACCTGCCGGAGCGCTGGCAATGTGGTGCGGTACCGTCCGCGCGGCATCGCCCGTTCCGGTCGCGACGAGCTAGTCCCAGTCGAGCGTGGTGATGACCAGGTCGTTCTTCTCAGCGCGGGGGGGGCGGCGGTGGGGGCATCGCACCCGGTGGAGGAGGTGCCATGGCAGGAGGTGCCATGGCCGGAGCTCCAGCCGGCGCGCCGCCTGCCGCGCAACGCACGGTGACCGTCTGCGGATTGTAGATGTTGAAGGTTATCCACTGCACGAGACCGTTGACGAACGACGTTTCCGTCTTGATCTCGGCCCACCCGTTGGGGCAGATGCGCGACAGGTCGTAAGGACCGCTCAATTCGACGAGGCCGAAGATGAGACCGCTGTGCCACTTCTCGTCGTATTCGATCGACGCGGCCGCCGCGGGGGCTCCCGACTTCACGATGCTCGTGAAGCAACCACTGGCGCCGACGGCGGCGGCAACGCCGATGGCGACGGTCAAGGCGCGACGAACGTGAAAACGACGCGGGCTCATCGGGCCACCTCCGACACGAAGGCGACGCGCCAATGGGGCTGCTCGTGATCGACGGGGGTCGGCGTGGCGACGGCTTCGAGAGCGTCACCGCGCCGGAGCTCCACGCGCACCGGTCGGCCTTGGCGATCACCATAGATCGCCAGCGTCGGCACGTTCGCCGCTGCGGCGGGGGGCGGCGCGTTGGTGCCAGCTGGTCCGGCGGCGCACCAGACGTAGGCCATGCGCGGCGCATAGATTCCGAGGGTGACGAAGCTGACGAGACCCGTCAGGAAGTTCGCTCCCGTTCGAGCTTGGGCGACCTGTCCACCGCTGCAAAACTGACGCACGTCGAGCGTCTCCTGTCCCACGAGCCCCCAGAGAAAGAAGCTGTTCCACTGGTCGTGGTCGGCTCCTCTGACGAGATTGGGGTTGGCCATGAAGGTGGCCTTGTAACAGCCCGTGGCCGCGACGGCGAGCAGCGACGCGACGAGTGCGCGACGAAAAGGGTGGGTAGATTGGGACGAACGCATCGAGCCTCCGTGGTGGGGCGCACCCTACACCAACTCGACCCGGGTCGACCCTCAATATGCGTGCGCCGCGTCTACGCCTTCCGACGGGTAGCCAACTTGCGGGAGCGGGGTCCCCCGATGGATCACCGCGCACACATCTGCGCCGTCGTCGCACCGCTTCTCCCCACTCAATAGAAACCAAGATCCGCCGTTATCGATAACGACGATTCATTTCCCACACTGCTCGCAGCATGGGCGGGCGGTGACCAATGCAGAAGGCGGTGCGGCGGGCTTGCGACGGTGCGAGCTCCGCCGCGTGCGCGCGAGTTCATCAACTAGGAGCAGAATGCGTTTCGTGTCTCGATTGCATGGCTGGGTCGGTATGTGCGCTTTCGGCGTTGCTCTCTTTTCGTGCGGCGGAAACCCACAGCTGCCGACGTCGAGCAACGTCGACGGCGGCGCCGGCGGCTCGCAAAACACGGGAGGCGCAGGGCAGGGCGGAAATGATTCCGGTCCTCTCGTCATTGGGACGAAGGACGCGGCGCCACAACCCGACCAATCGACGCCGACCGATGCCGGCACCACGAACACCTGTGGTGATGGGGTCATCCAGAGCACCGAGCAATGCGACGACGGCAACGCGCGACCGGGCGATGGCTGCTCCGGTGTATGCACGGTCGAGCCGGGCTACACGTGTACCCAAGCCGGTCAACCCTGCGCGCCCATTCCCGCGGTCTGCGGTAACGGCAAGATCGAGGGCTCGGAAGCATGCGATGATGGAAATGGCGCGGGCGGCGACGGCTGCTCCAGTTCCTGCGTGGTGGAACCAGGGTGGGCTTGCAGCGTCCCTGGACAACCTTGCACCCGTACCACCAAGCCGGCGGTCTGTGGCGACGGTGTCGTCAATTCCGGCGAACAGTGCGACGACGGCGCAGCCGGGAGTGGTGACGGCTGTAGCGCAACGTGTCAGCTCGAAGGCGGATGGACTTGCCCGCAGCCCGGCCAACCTTGCACCAAGGTGGCATTCTGCGGCGACGGTGTCGTGCAACCGAGTCGCGGCGAGGATTGCGACGACGGCAATGCGAAACCAGGAGACGGCTGCTCCGGCATTTGCAAGATCGAGCCCGGCCACTCGTGCCCCGATGCCGGCACGACTTGCACGCGCGTCTGGGTCTGCGGCAACGGTAGGGTCGATCCAGGCGAAGCGTGCGACGACGGCAATGCGATGGCCGGCGACGGCTGTTCGGCCGACTGTGCGCTGGTCGAACCTGGCTGGACGTGCCCCAAGGCACAGGACAACACCGGTGGTCCGTGCCGGCTCGTACCGCAGAACACTTGCGGCGACGCCTTGCTCGGTCCGAGCGAGCAGTGCGACGACGGCAACGGCGCGGCGAATGACGGCTGCTCGTCGTCCTGTCTCGTCGAACCCGGCTACACCTGCCCGACGCCCGGCGCCGTGTGCACGAAGATCGCGTTCTGCGGCGACGGCGCCGTGAACCTCGATCTCCAAGAGGAGTGCGACGACCACAACACCACGTCAGGCGACGGTTGCAGCGCGCTCTGCAAGCGAGAACCCGACTATTCGTGTCCCGTTCCGGGGCAACCCTGCGTTTCGACGGTCGTCTGCGGCGACGGCATCGTGCGGGGCAGCGAACAGTGCGATGACCACAACACCGCCGCCGGCGACGGTTGCGGCGCGACGTGTCAGCTCGAGCCGGGTTGGGTATGCCCGGTGCCGGGCGTGCGCTGCGTGGCCAAGCAGTGCGGTGACGGCATCATCGTCGGCGGCGAGCAATGCGACGACAACAACACCACCCCCAACGACGGCTGCAGCCCTACGTGCAAGCTCGAACCTGGCTTCGCGTGCGTCACCGTCAGCGGCGTGACCGTTTGCCATCCGACGACCTGTGCCGATGGCAACCGCGAAGGCTTCGAGCAGTGCGACGACGGCAACAAGATTCCGTACGACGGCTGCTCGCCGAGCTGCACCATCGAACCGAGCTGCACGGCCGGACAGTGCACCCCCGTGTGCGGTGACGGCCTCAAGTTTCCGCAAGAAGCGTGCGACGACGGCAATACGACATCCGGCGACGGCTGCAGCTCCAGCTGTCAGCTGGAGCCCGGTTTCGACTGCACCTTGGTCACCATGGATCCGCCGAGCACGCTCGAGATCCCCATTCTCTATCGCGACTTTCTCTACGCCGGCACGAGTATTTCTGGCGACGCCGGCGTGATCGCCACCGGGCACCCCGACTTCCAGATCGACCCGTACAACGGCGCCAAGGGTCTCGTCCAAACCGCGCTCGGCGCCGACGGCAAACCCGTCTTTCTCAGCCGCAAGGGGACCGGCGGCAACAACATCATCCTCGACGCGACGTCGTTCTACTGGTGGTACCACGATCAGCAGTGCACCGGCCCGAGTGACGCCGGAGCCGACACAAGACCGAACGACGGCGGGGACGGCGGCGGGACTTGTGCCTCCAATCCGTACGCGCAGAGCGTTTACCTCGACGGCACCGGCAACCCGACGACGCTCCTCTTCAACAAGATCTCGGGTGATTCAGGACCGGTCGTTTACCAGTACGTGAACTCGTCCTTCTTCGCGGTCGACGGGCTCGGCTGGAACGCCAATCCGGCGACGAGGCAGGTCAGCAGCGGACACAACTTCGCCTTCACCAGCGAGCTGCATTACCAGTTCACCTATAGCGGCGGCGAGACGCTCGATTTTACGGGCGACGACGACGTGTGGGTCTTCATCAACGGGCGGCTGGCGGTCGACATCGGCGGTATCCACGGCGCGCAGAACGGATCCATCACGCTCGATGCGACGCAGGCCCAGAACCTCGGGCTCACGGTGGGCGGCATGTACGAGATCGCGCTTTTTCAGGCCGAGCGCCATACCACCGCCTCCAACTACCGCCTCTCGCTCAGTGGGTTCACCCGCGCCGTCACCAAGTGTCTTCCCACTTGCGGCGACGGCAAAATCTCCGGCGACGAGACCTGCGACGACGGCAAAAACGACGGATCGTGGGGCAGCTGCCTCCCCGGCTGCAAAGGGCGCGGTCCGTACTGCGGCGACACCATCGTGCAAACGCCGCCCGAGGCATGTGATGACGGTTCCAACCTCGTTACCTATGGTGGTGTCACCAAGCAATGCGGTCCGGGATGCCAGTGGGCGCCCTATTGCGGCGATGGCGTGACGTCGAATTCGGAAGAGTGCGACGAAGGGGCGAACAACGGCGCCGGCTACGGGCATTGCACGGGTGTGTGCAGGCTCGGACCGCGCTGTGGCGACAATGTCGTCAATGGACCCGAGCAATGCGACAATGGCATCAACAACGGAAGCTCGGGCGACAGGTGCGCCGCCGACTGCACGCTCAAGTGCGGCAACGGCACCATCGACCACGGTGAGCAATGCGACGACGGGCCGGGCAACACCGGTGGTTACGGCAAGTGCTCGCCCTCCTGCACCCTCGGACCTCGCTGCGGCGACGGCTTCGTCAATGGCAGCGAGCAATGCGACGATGGCAAGAACGACGGGACGTACGGTACCTGCAAGGCGGGCTGCGTTCTCGCCGACTACTGCGGTGACGGCAAGGTGACCAATCCGCCGGAAGTCTGCGATCTCGGATCGCAGAATAGCGGAACTGCTTACGGCAGAGACCTGTGCAGCTCGACCTGCATGCCGGCGCCCTATTGCGGCGACAGAGCGGTGGACGGCGCCTTTGGCGAAACGTGCGACGACGGCATCAACAACGGGCAGCCGGGGTCGTGCTCGGCCGACTGCAAGAACGCGGTGGGATTGCCGTCCTGCGGTGATGCCAAGGTGCAGCCACCCGAGCAGTGCGATGATGGTTCTTCGCAGAACGGCGGACCGCAGAGCATGTGCGATGTGCGCTGCCGTTTCAAATGCGGCAACGGGACGCGGGAGTCGGGTGAGCAATGCGACAACGGCGTCAACGACGGAACCTACGGAACGTGCCGAGCGGACTGCACGTTGGCGGCGTACTGCGGCGACGGCATGCAGAACGGCCCCGAGCAGTGCGACAGGGGGATGGCCAACGTCCCCCCCAGCACGGCCTACGGGCAAAGCGTCTGCACGACGCTCTGCGGTTGGGCCGGCTTCTGCGGCGACGGCCGCGTTCAGTCGCAGTTCGGGGAGCAATGCGACGGCACACCGGGCTGCGGGGCCGATTGCAAGCCCTTCATCGTGCATTAGGAGCACCGAACGGCTACGCCGTCGGTGCTCCTAGTCATCGCCCTGCGGGGGCTTCGCCCCAGGGGCAGCGCCCCATTCGTCACAATGGGCGATCATGAGAGAACCGCGAGGACGCCAGGTTTTCCGGTGTTTTTGTAATAAACTCACTGCCTAGGGGCCTGCGCTCCTCAAGCAGGCCCGTCGCTTCGCCCATCGCTACCAGACGCGACACAACTACGCGGCGCTGGTGGCGATTGGATCTGCGATGTTGTGGCTTCCGATCTGACCCGCTCCCGCTCCCGCTCCCGCTCCCGGTCCCGCTCCCGATTCCCATGCCTTTCGATCACGAGCGCCTTGAAGTCTAATCAAGTTGCACTCGACTTCCTCGTCGGAGCAGACAACGTCGTCGAACATCTCCCGCGAGGACGTGGTCATCTGGCCGACCAGCTCACCAGAGCGTCCATCTCGATCGTTCTCAACATCGCGGAAGGCGCTGGCAAGTTCTCCAAGCCTGACAAGCGCCGCTACTACCTGTCAGCCGTGGGCTCTGCCACCGAATCGGCCGCCAATCTCGATGTCTGCCACCGACTGAAGCTCCTCGACGACGATACCCATCGCAGTGGCAAGGAGACCGATCGCGTTGTGGCCATGCTCGTCAAGTTGGCCAAGGTCCTCCAGGATGGGTGAAATCGGGTGCGGGACCGGGAGCGGGAGCGGGAGCGGGCCGGATTCAGAGGCGGGCCCTAGATCCTAATCTCCTGGCGGCCCCGGTGACGGCGCTGGCGCCCTGGTGGTCTCTCTCATCGGGATGTGACGAATGCTGAGTTCGCCCCCGCCCCGCCGGAGCAAGTCCGGAACGGGGACCCCACCCCACCGTGCCTCCGGCACGGCAACTGGACGCGCGGGTCGGTGCTGTACGCACGAGGTGGCACTTTCGGGTGCCACTGTAGGCGGCCTCAACCGACAATCCGGGAGGAAAAAGGCGTTCTTGCTGTTGGCGTGATGGAAGCTGTGGAAACCGGACACTACAATGAGCGAATCCGAGCGCGCGCCGGCGGCGGTCCGTCCGACGTCTTCGCACGCCCGGTCTCCCAGTGACGACCCGCATCGCTTTTGCCAACCCCACGGATGGCTCGCGTGAGGCTCGGCTCCCCGAGACGGCGAAGCCGCGTCCGACGTTTGCCCAGATCTACGATGCTACTTTTCCTTTCATTTGGAGGACGGTCCGCCGGTTGGGGGTGGACGAGAGCGCGGTGGACGACGTGACACAAGACGTGTTCGTTACCGTCTACCGGCGGCTCGGTGACTTCGAGATGCGCTGCGCGCCGAAGACGTGGGTCTTCAGCATCGCCCTCGGCATCGTGCGCAACTATCGCCGCAGCCGGAGGCGGAAGGACGCGGTAGCGCCGCTGGCGAACTTTGCGACGAGCGCGGAGCTCGTCGCCGATGGCGCTGCCGATCCCATGGAGGAGGCGAGTCGCGCCGAAGCCGGGCGCATGGTGCACCGGCTCCTCGATCAGCTGGGCGAGGAAAAAGCGGTCGTGTTCGTCATGGCAGAGCTCGAGGGGATGACCGTTCCGGAGATCGCAGACCTCGTGGGCGCCAACATCAATACGGTGTATTCGCGCTTGCGTGCAGCGCGCAAAGATTTCGACCAAGCATTGTCGCGGATGCGCGCCGCGCGACCGGGGAGCGTGCGATGAACGAGCTGAGCTCGGAAGCGCGGGAACTTTTGCGAACGGCGCGCTCGTTCGACGAGCCGAGTGTGGCCGACGCCCAGCGCGTGCACGCGTCGGTCTTGGCCAAGGTGGGGGTGGCGGTTGGCGCGGGGGCCGCGCTGACCGCGGCGACGTCGTCGATCGCGGCGAGTCCCGTCGCGGTGTTGGGCGCCACGGTGACGAAGCTCGGGATGGCCGTCGTCGTCGCCGGGGGGCTCGCCACGGCGAGCTATGTCGCCTTGCGATCGCCTTCCGTGAAGCCGGTACCGGCCGCGGTCGCGGAAGCACGCGTGCTGCGCTCCGCCCCGCAACCTCCGGCCGCGGTCGTCCCCAGCGCCATGACCGAGACCGAGCTCCGCACCGTGGAAGCGCCGACGCCTATCCCGGCGAAAGCTGCGCGCACCCGGCCAGGCGCGCTCACGAACGATCGCGCCGCGCGTGTACCGCGCGCCACGCCCGACCTCGAGGGGGAAGCACGTCTGCTCGAGCAAGCCGATGCCGATCTTCGTCGCGGGGATGCCCATGCGGCGCTGGCGCGTCTGGCCGAGCACGCCACGAAGTATCCGGCTGGCGCGCTTCGGGAGGAGCGCGAAGGGGTGCGCGTCGTGGCGCTGTGCCGCGCGGGCCGCGAAGAAGAGGGCAGACGGGCGGCGGAACGGTTTCTCGCGCGCTCGCCGCGCTCGGCGCTCGCCACTCGCATCCGAGCAGCGTGCGGCGACTAAAAAAACCAACCGATGTGCGCGTGCGCCGAACCTCCCCAGCGCGGCGTGCGATGCACATTGCCGACGTTGTCGAGACGGAAGCTCGCTTCGCTGAACGTGTGCGTGCCTTGGACTGCCAAGCTCAGGCGCATCGCGTCGCTGAGCGGAAAGTCCACCCGCGGGCCGAGGGCCGCGCTGCCGAGAAGCGCAGTGGCCGAACCGGGAGCGGTCACGCCGTACCCATCGGCGTGGACGATGTCGAAAATGCCGGCCGCGCAGCCGAAAATTTCTGGCGCGCCCCGCACGATTCGCGCGCAAATGTGCGCGCCCGCGGAACCCAGGTAAAAGCGCCCTCCGGCGGCCAAGCTCGGCACGTCGATGGGTTCCGGGAGAAGGGCGCTTCCGTGCAATTCGAACGAGAGGTCAGGCAGCCGCAACCCCAGGGCGATTTCGAGTCCGAACCCGATGTTCGGCAGCAGACGGAGCGCGGCGATGGGGCCCGCGGCAACGAATCCGCGCAGCGGCGCTTCGCCAGCCGAGGGCGGTTGGCTCGGCGGGCGCTCGGGTTTCTCGCGGGGCGGCGGAGGCGCGACGTCCGGTGCGTTCCCAGCGTTCGGTTCAATGGCGAGCGCGATGATGAGGGACGCCACCTTGGCCACGGCGCGACAGGTGGCGCCATCGAAGGTGCGCTCGCTCGTGCGCGCCCCGTCTTGGATGCGGATCTGAACGCGCCAGTCCTCGTTGGTACGGGTGACCTCGGCGAACGCACGCACGGTGCCTCGATTGCGCGAACCTTCGCCGATGAGCCGCGCGATCTCGCGCTCGACCTCGCCGCTGGTCGGGCACGGTGGAGGCGCTTGCCACGAGAGGTCGAAAGAGCGCGTGGCCTGGGCAGCTGCGGGGGCGGCGGAGAGCAGGCCGCTCGAAACCACGATGGCAGCCGCGCGTGCACGCAGGCCGACGCGGCGGGCGGGGGGGGGCGGGAATCGGAAAAATCGGCCGTGAGTCACGAATCCTTCGACGAGGGTACACGAACCTCGCGCGGATTCGTGCATGCCGTGGTTCCCGAGGTTGCGCAGGCATTCGTCGGGGTAGCAGAATGACGACGATGCGGCGCTTCCTCGGCCATCGTGCGCTCTTCGCTTTGCTGCTGCCCCTATCGCTCGGCTGCGCGCCGCAGGATCTCAGCATCGGGTGGGAGGACCTCGGCGGATCGGACGCTACCGTACGTAACGATGCCAGCAATATCGGCGACGCCAGCCATACCAGCGACGCCAGCGGTGACGCCGGCAATATCGGTGACGTCAGCAATGTCGGCGACGCCAGCAATATCGGTGACGTCAGCAATATCGGCGACGCCGGCGATGCCGGCAGATTTGCGCTCGTGTGGCGCGACGATTTCAAGACCCTCGACCCCGGACGGTGGGAGCTCGCGGAGCACACCTTCGAGGAGAACTACGCCGATTTCTCAGCGGCCAATGCGGTGACGGATGGGGAATTTTTGAGGCTCGGCGTTCGGGTCAAACCGGCGGGATCGAGCGGCAAGCCCTACACCGCCGCCGAGGTCCGCACTTGGGCCGAGGTCACCTGCGGCAAATTCTTGGTGCGCGCGCGCATTGCGCCGGGCTTCGGCATCGCGTCCACCTTCTTTGGCTTCTACGACTTTTTCCAGAATCCATCGGCGCAGGATTGGAACGAGATCGTGATGGAGTCCTCCGCGCCGAGTCGTATCGATTACATCTATACGCTCGAGAATCCGTCGCTGCCCGGCGGCAAGGAGCGGGTGCCCTCGTCGGGCGCCGTTCGTTTCGACGCCACCGCGGATTTTCACGTCTACGGCTTCGAATGGACCCCCAGCGAAGTACGGTTTCTGGTCGACGGCATCGCGGAGCAGTCGCTGCCGGCTCCGATTGCGGCGCGGTTGAACCTCCCCAAACGGGTCGTGATGAGCGCCTACCCGTCGACCCGTCTGGCGCCGAACCGCACGTTCGATCCGGCCGTGCTTCCAGCGGAAGCGTGGTTCGATTGGATCGAGGTCTATCGCTACTTGGGCAGCTGCCCGAGCGGCGCCGAGGGCGGCACCGACGCGAGCGCAGTGACCGACGCCGGGGAAGCGGGCGGCTGACGCAAGGAGACACGCGCCACCGAGCGCGGGACGCCGCCGGTCAGCGCGAGTAAACGCGCACGTAGTCGACGAGCATCATCTGCGGGAACGTCGTCGTCGAATCGGGCGCGCCCGGCCAATTGCCACCGACGGCGACATTGAGCAGAAGGTAAAACGGGTGGTCATACACCCAGCGCGCACCCGAGGGCGTATCGGCTGGGGTCTTCGTGCCGTAAAGAATGTCGTCCATGTAGAAGCGCACCACATTGAGCTCCCACTCCACGGCGAAGACGTGAAACCCGTCGGCATATGTTGCTCCGCTGGGCAGCGTGTATGCCTGACCGAGAGGATTTCCGCCGGAATACCCGGGACCGTGCAAGCTGCCGTGCACGATCGATGGCTCCTTGCCGATGTTCTCCATGATGTCGATTTCGCCGCAGGTCGGCCAGCCGGCGGAGCCGATGTTGTTGCCGAGCATCCAGAAGGCCGGCCAGATCCCCTGACCGTGGGGCAGCTGCAAGCGCGCTTCGTAGCGGCCGTAGAGGCGCTGGAACTTGCCGTTGCTTTCGAGGCGCGCCGACGTGTACTGGCGGCCCATGTAGGCCTCTTTGATGACCTTGATGACGAGAAGCCCGTCGCCGTCGTGGTACCCGTTTGCGGTTCGGTTCGTGTAGAACTCGAGCTCGTTGTTGCCAAACCCGTCACCCTTGTTGATGAGGTTCCATTTCGTCGTGTCGACGCCGGTGCCGGCCGCGGCGTTGAATTCGTCACTCCAGATCAAGGTCCAGCCGGGGTGACTGCCGTCGCCGCTCGCGCCACTGTCCGCGCGAGGCCCGCTGTCTAGTCCGGAGCTGCTGTCGCGACCCGACCCAGCGTCGATCGAAACGACGGGTCCATCGCTTTTCGCCCCTCCCGCCGCGTCGCGCGTCCCGCCGCTACCGCCCGACCCGTTCGCGTCCTGGGTGACACCCGAATCGAGCGCGCCGCCGCTTCCCCCCGTGCCTTCCGGCGGGGTTGGCCCGCCGGAATCGCCGCAGGCGCCGAGAAAAGCCGCCAGGGCAAAGGAAAGGGACAACGCGATTCGACGAGATCTCATCGTTTGGATAGTGTCTCCACCTGAGTCTACCCGTCCATCAAAGTGAAACCGCTAAGGTTTCGACCGCTCGAGCGGACGATTTCAGCTCCACTCGCTCGCTATCGCACACAACCACACGAGGAGGTGCCGATGACTGCCCCCCAACTCTCGCCGCAAGACGTCTCCGACCGCATGACGATCCAAGATCTGCTCATACGCTATGCGCTCGCGATCGATACCAAAGACTGGGCGCTGCTCGACACCTGCTTCGTCGTCGACGCAGAACTCGACTACACCGCGACCGGCGGAAAAAAAGGCCCCTATCCCGAGGTGCGCAAGTGGCTCGAAGAGGCTCTTTCGCCCTTCGCCGTCACGATGCATTGCATCGGAAACACGAGTGTCGAGCTGGAGGGGGACCGCGCCCGCGCGCGCACGTACCTGTGGAATCCCATGGGCTTCAAGAAAGCGGACGGTGACTTGCACTGGTTCACTGTCTCGGCTCACTACGTGGACGAGCTCGTGCGCACGGGCGACGGATGGCGCATCCAGAAGAGGGCGCAGGATCGCGCCGCGATCATCGGCGCACTTCCCGGCAGTCGTCGCGCCTGAGGGCGTCGTCAGTTGCCGCAGCCGATGCGGCTGACGTCGAGCGCCACTTCGTCGATCCACGCCACGAACCCCGGCGGCGCGCTCTGGTAGTTGTTCCATCCGACGCGCACGTCGGTGAACGCCAGGGGGATATCGGAGCCCGCATAGTTGCCGGCGCCGTTGTTGATGGTGATCGATGTCACTTCGGCGCCGTCATAGTAGAAGGCATAGCTCTGCGTCGGCGAGTCGATGTGCCACTCGGCGCAATGCCAGCTTCCGTCGAATGTCCAGTTGTAGGGGCTGCCTTTGCCGAACTCGGCGCCGCTCGGTTGCACGTTGTAAAGAAATTGGTGCTTTTGATTGGCGTCTTTGACGGTGTCGACGACCCGTACTTCTTCGTTGCCGTTCACGGGCCCCATGCCATAGAGCGCAACCATGGTGGAGTGCACGAAGACGGTCGGTACCGGAACTTCCACCCGGTAGAAGATCCGGCCCCAATGGCCACTCCCGAGCTTCGCGCCGTCGGTGTAGATACGCCGTTCCCCGTTGGCGGCGGCGGCGATCTTGAGCGAATGGGAACCGCGCGCCGACTGATCGGCCGCGACCGCTGCATTTCCATGCTTGGTCCAGCCGGTGGGAATGGCACCCTCTGCCGTGGCCTCGAAGTTTTCGCAGATGAGGTAGCGCCCGGGGGTGCAGAGGGAAGGACCGCCCGCCCCGCCGTCTCCTGTTTCCGTGGTCCCCGCGTCTCGATTGTCGACCGCGCCCGTGTCGCGCGCATCCGCGGGCCCTGCGCCACCCGCGTCTTGCGACGAAGTGCCACCCGTGCCGCTCACGCCACCCGTGCCGCTCGCGCCGCCCGTGCCGCTCGCGCCGCCCGCGCCACCCGTGCCGCCCGCGCCACCCGTGCCGCTCCCGCCGCCTGCGCCGCTCCCGCCGCCCGCGCCGCTCCCGCCACCGGTGCCGCTCCCGCCGCCCGCGCCGGTGGGCGACCCCGCAGTGCCGCTCGCGCCGCCGCTGCTCGCTCCACTCGAGCCGCCCGATTCGGCGGGAATCACGGGGTCCGATGCCGAGCAGCTGGCGAGAGCCGTCAAAAACGCAACCACACTACCGATGCCAATGCCGTTCATGTTGGAGTCTCGACCGTCCGTCCTCCTCTAGCGATACGCCCTCTCGAACCAACATCTCAATAGGAAGGATGTACGCGCGCGCGAATTGCTTTGACTACCCGCCCGTACACCCCATGTTTTTCTGAGCAGCGCTCTTCCGAAGAGAGAAAGAGAGAAAGAAGGAGATACGATCGAAGGATGGGGCGAACCATGGCCTACGCCTACGCGGCGGTGACGTTGCCCATCGAGCACGACACGAGCGAGAGTGCCAGGGCCGAGTCTCCATTGGTGGAAGACCTGACGGAGTACCGACCACGATGATCGTCGAGTGCCCTGGCTGCCGCGTTCGTTACGATCTCAGCGGCCGGCGCGTCGGTTCGCGCGTTCGATGCCGCTGCGGCACCGGCTTCGTCGTGCCGCGACCCAAGCTCGAAGCGGGCGTGCTCCAATGCGCGGCGTGTGGGGCACCCTGCGCTCCGGACGACAGCGCCTGCGCTTATTGCCACGCCGTGCTGGCCGTCGTGGCGTGCCCGAAGTGTTTCGGTTGCGTCTTTCCCGGCGCCGATCATTGCGCACACTGCGGTGTCGAGCTCCTCGTCGGCGCACGCTCCGATCCGGCGTTGATGCCGGTGCGTGCTTGTCCGCGCTGCGAGGTGCGCGCCGAGCTGGCGCCTCGCTTGGTGGCCGACACGCTGCTCGATGAGTGCCACCGCTGCGGCGGTGTCTGGGTGGAGAACAAGGTGTTCGAATCCCTCGTCAAGAATCGCGACCAGCAAGCGCGCCTCGAAGCCGCCGCCGTGCCGGAAATCACCCTCGACGACCGCCGGGCACTCTCTTCCAAAGTCGCTATGGCGTCGCGATCGGCGCGCGAATACATCCCCTGTCCGGATTGCCGGCAGCTCATGAATCGCAAGAACTTCGCCACCATCTCCGGGGTGCTCGTCGATCTTTGCAAACCGCACGGCATCTGGTTCGACACCGGCGAGCTCGGGCGCATCGTTCGATTCGTGATGCGCGGCGGCCTCATCGAAGCACGGCATCGCGAGCTCGAAGAGCTCGAACGCGGCGCGAAGGAAAAGCGCGTCAACGAGTTCGTGCTTTCGGGGATGAGCGACCCGATAGAGCCAGAGCTTCGATCGGGCTGGGTCGAGCAACTCTTGCAAGTGCTCCTTCGATTCTTGCAGTAGCGCTCCTCGGCGTCGGTGGTAAACCGACGCACCATGGAACCGTCCGGCGCCGGAGCATCGACGCTCCGATTGCTCAGCCGTGCGCTTCGCCATCGGAACTACCGCCTCTTCTTCGCTGGTCAAAGCGTATCGCTCATCGGCACGTGGCTGACGCGCGTCGCCACGAGCTGGCTCGTCTATCGCCTGACCGGCTCGGCCATGGTCCTCGGAATCGTCGGGTTCGTGGGTCAGATCCCCACCTTCATCTTTGCGCCACTGGCGGGCGTTTGGGTCGATCGCGTCAACCGGCACCGCGCACTCCTCGCCACCCAGGTCCTGGCGATGATCCAGTCCGCGCTACTCGCCGCGTTGACGCTCACGCATTCGATCACCGTCGGCCTCGTGCTCGTTCTGCAGTGCGCACAGGGGATCATCAACGCAGTCGACATGCCCGCGCGCCAGGCCTTCGTGGTCGAGATGATCGAGGACAGGCGTGATCTGCCCAACGCCATTGCGCTCAACTCGTCGATGGTGAACGCCGCGCGATTGCTCGGCCCATCGATCGCCGGGGTCCTCATCGCCGGTGTCGGCGAGGGCATGTGCTTCTCCATCGACGCCCTCAGCTACGTGGCGGTGATCATCTCCCTCGTCATCATGCGGGTTGCACCTCGACCCAACGTGCAGCATCCGCGGCGGGTGCTCGTCGAGCTGGCGGAGGGTTTCCGTTACGCGGCGGGCTCGGTTCCCATCCGTTCGGTGTTGCTTCTGCTCGCTCTGGTGAGCCTGATGGGAATGCCCTACGCGGTGCTGATGCCGGCGGTGGCGAGCGAAGTGCTGCACGGAGGGCCGGGCACGCTGGGTTTGCTCATGGCGTCGTCCGGCTTGGGAGCACTGGCCGGCGCTCTCTACCTCGCCTCGCGCCAGAGTGTACTCGGCCTCGGCCGGATCATCGCGCTCTGTTCGGCCGGTTTTGGCGCGGGTCTCATCGCCTTCTCGCGCTCGCGCGATTTGTGGTTGTCGGTCTTGTTGATGGCGCCGACGGGCATGGCGATGATGGTGCAGATGGCCGCCAGCAACACCGTCCTGCAGACCATCGTCGATGAAGACAAGCGCGGGCGTGTGATGAGCTTTTATGCCATGGCCTTCTTCGGTACGGCTCCCATTGGAAGTCTCTTTGCCGGCGTCGTGGCCAGCCGCTTCGGAGCGCCGGCGGCGATTCTGGCCGGTGGCATTGCGTGCGTCGCCGGTGCGATCGCCTTCTTCAAGGCGCTGCCCGCCGTTCGTGCGGCGACGCGCCCCATTTACGTACGGCTCGGCATTTTACCGGACAGCGCGGGTAGCGTGCCCTCCGAGCTCACCGCGCCCCCCGACGGCTGAAGATGGAGCGGGGTGGGGAGCGGTCACCACCGCCAGATCTTCCTCAGACGCGCCGGAGCGCGCTAAAAAGCGCCTTGGGGTACGGATCGAGCTGCCCCTGGTAGACGGTCTCGAAGATCTCGACGAGCTCGAATCGCTTGCCGTCCGCGAAAAGACCGCGGATGTCCTGCGGTGCAAACCGATGCGGGCCTTCGGTTCCCGGTTGGAGATGGCTGAACGTCTTGAGAAAGAGCCAGCCTGACGGCGCGACGAGTCGGTGCATCGTTTCGACGTAACCGGCGCGTCTGTCGGGGTCGATCACGTGGAAGCACCCTCGATCGAAGATCAGATCGAAGGTCTGCGTGAGGCTGGTCGCCAGGACGTCGTCGTGAACGAAGGTGACCGCCACGCCGCGCGCTTTTGCTTTCCGCGCAGCGTATTCGAGAGCAGCGTCAGAAACGTCGGTGGCCGTTACCGTGAAGCCACGTTCCGCGAGCGCGATCGCCTGCGTGCCGGGCCCCGTTCCTTGATCCAGCGCTCGGCCCGCCGCGAGGCCCTGGCGCGCAAGAACCGCCTCCAGATCGGGATCGATCGAAGGCCAATACCAGGGGAGCGCCTCGACGGTGTCGCTGCGGTAGAGCTCCTCCCAGTTGGGAAATCCGAGCGGTCGCATGTGGGCAAGAGACTAACGCGGAAAGCTGCGGTTGGTCCAAGGGCGCAGGGCGCGCCTCCGCCCGGGGACCCACGGGTCAGAGGCCCGTCTCGATGCGCGGGCGAGTCGTGCTGGCCCGACTCACTGCGCCCAGGGCGGCGTGAAAGGCGCGTCGTCGCCGGTGATGGCCTGGCCGCCCACGGGAAACGCGACCACGGCCTCGAACGGTTCACTGCCAGGGTTGGCGAGTGAAAATTCCGTATCGGCGGGCACGACGAGGGCGTCGCCGGCGCCGAGCGTTTGCTCGGCCCGATCGACCTTGGCCACGGCGCTGCCGCGGAGAGCGACGAAAATCTCTTCCCGGGTCACGCGGTGAGGGACGCCCGGCGTGCCCGGTTCGAGCTCCAGGCGCCAAACGCAGGTCTCGGCGGCGCCGCGGCGTGGAGAAGCGAACCCCACGACTTCCAGGCCCGGCAAGCGAAAGACGGGTGCATCTGACTTGCGAACAATGACCATCGTCCACTATCCTTTCCTTAGGTACTTTACCAAGGTAAATCAAATGAACCGTGCTGACAAGTCCGTCGAGCCGCCTCGAGATTTCGGGATCCTTCTGGCCCTCGCCTATGCCGCGTTCGTCGAGGATCTGCGGGAGGCGATGGCCGATGCGGGATACCACGATCTGCACCGCTCCTTCGGGTACGTCGCGCGCATGCTGGCCGAAGCGCCTCTCACCCTGCGCCAGGTGGCGGATCGTCTGGAGGTGACGAGTCCGGCGGCGCTCAAGGTGGTGGTGAGCATGATGAAGAGCGGTTACCTCGAGCGCCTCGACGATCCCGAGGACCGCCGAGCCCGCAAAGTGCGCCTGACGAAAAAAGGTTTCGCGGCGCTCGCCCGGGCGCGCGCCTTTCATCGGCAATTCGAGCGCTCGCTGACGCGTGAGGTCGGCGCGAGGACGGCCCGAAGAGTCCGGGTCGCACTGGAAGGGATGATTGCCCGGCGCGAAGGACGCGGCGGGACGGTCACGTTGCGACCAATGTGAGATCGACCCTGCGGGCGCCGACCCCCACATCGTCCAATGTTGTGCGCTGTTCGCCGATACGCCACTGCGGAGCGAAGATCGCGTCGCCGAATGAGTCGGGGCCCGCCATGTCCTTCTACAGTCGCTCCATTTCTCCTTTAGAATGGAGGTCTCCGTGCCGGCGTTGGTACGCTGTCAGCCACCATGTGGAAACCATTCACCGTTGCGCTGACGATCCTCACCGTCCTGGCGCCGAGTGTGAGTCGCGCCGAGGAAATGACGCTCGCGCAAGTGGTTCGCCTCGCTCTAGCGCGCAACGAGCGGGCGCGCATCGCCGACGCGGCGGTGACGAGCGCCGACGCCGCGGTCAGTCGCGCCAGGGCCGGCTTTCTGCCGACGCTGACGCTCGGCGCCAGCGAGACGTTGAGACCCTATACGGAAGTGCAGAATGGGCGCACGGTCGTCCGTAGCAACGCCGCCAGCGGTGCCGTCACCTTGAGCCAGCCTCTTCTCTCGATCACGGCTTTCCCGATCTACGCGAGTGCCAAGCACAACGCCGAGGCGGCGCGGCACGACGCGCTCAATCAGAAAAGGCAGCTCACGTTCGATGCCGCGCGCGCTTTCTTCGGCGTCGTGGCGCAGCAGCGCGTCCTCGTCGCCGCCAAGAGGCGGCTCGATAAAGCCGATGCCAGCGCCAATGACACGCGCGCGCGGGCCGCAGCGCAGTTGGTGAGCACCAACGACGCGACGCGCGCGCTCGTGGAACGCGCCGCTTCGGTGCAGAGCGTTGCCAATGCGACCGGTGCGCTCGAACAGGCGCGCGTGGCTCTCGGCTACATCCTCGACGCGCCGGTCGAGAGCGACCTGCACGCTCCGGAGGAGTCCCTCACCCCTTTCGATATCGACGTCGCACCGCTCTCCGAGCGCGCCATCGCCCAGCGCCCCGACGTCGCCGCCTCCAACGCGGCGGCAGCGGGAGCGCTCGTCCTGGCGGACGAGCCGGGGCTGCGCTTCGTGCCGACGCTCAATGCGCAAGCGCAAGCGCGTGTGGCCGACCAACCGACCGCCGGCGATCGTTACCTCGACACCGTCCTGACGTTGAACCTGAACTGGGCGATCTGGGATGCCGGCGTCCGCAGTGCCGATGCCGATTCGCGCAAGGCTGCCGCCGATTCGGCCGATCTTCAATTCCGCGCGCTCAAGCGGCGGGTCGGCGCCGACGTGAAGGTTGCCCTCGCCGCGCTGACCGCTGCCCGGGCGTCGTTGACCGCCGCGCAAGAGGGGGTCACTGCTGCCAGCCAGAGCGCCGATGAAACTGCGGTTCTTTACAAGCAGGGGCTTGCCAAGGCCATCGAGCTTTTCAATGCCAATCAGTCGCGCTTCGACGCGGAGATCAGCCTGGCGGCCGCGCAGCTCGCTTTGCGGCAGGGCGAGCTCGATCTGCGGGCAGCGATGGGCCTTTTCCCGGTGGAGGGCGCTCTGTGAGCTCGAAAGCTTTGCGGTTGCGCACGCGAAGGGGCGTCGCACGTCGCGCCGCCGTCACGGTGCTGGCCCTCCTGTGCTCGGTAGGGCCGGGCTGCACGAAGAAGGAGGCCCCGGCGGCGGGAGGAAGACGCGGTTTGAAGCAGCCCGCCTTTCCGGTCGAGGTGCTGCGCATCGACGCAAAACCGCGCGAGCTCGCGGTCACCGCCCCTGGCGTCGTCGATGCCTTCGAACACGTGCAGGTCACGGCGCGCGTCTCCGGCGTCCTCGACAAAGTGACGTTCGTGGAGGGACAAGAGGTCAAACGCGGACAAACCCTGGCCCTCATCGACAGTCGGCGCTACGCGCTCAGTGTCAGCTCCGCTCGCGCCGCCCTCGCCAAAGCGGAGGCCACCGCCGGCGACGTGCAGCAGAGCCTCAAGCGGCGCGAGACTGCCAGCGAGAGCAATCCAGGGCTCGTTCCCGGGGAAGAAATCGAGACCTTTCGAACGCGTTTGCGCACGGCCCAGGCCGACGCGGAGCAGGCGGGGGAGGCTCTCAAGCTGGCGCAGCTCAACCTCGAAGACTCACGGGTCAAGGCCGCCGCCGAGGGCGTCATTCAGACGCGCAACGTCCAAACCGGTCAATACCTGCAAGCGGGCGCGGTGATCGCAACCTTGCTCCAGCGCGAGCCGATGCTGCTCCATTTCAACGTGACGACCGCGGAAGCGCCGCGGCTCAAGATGGGAATGCCAGTCGACTTCGCGCTGAAGGAGAGTCAGCAAGCGTACACCGCGAAGATCACGCTGGTGGGCGGCTCGGCCGATCCAGAGTCGCGTCTCGTGCCGGTGACTGCGCAAATCGATTCCGCGCGAAAATTCTGGTTGCGCCCCGGTTCTTTCGCCACCGTTTCCGTCAAGCTGACGTCGCAACGGCAGTTCCCGATGATCCCGCAGTCGGCCGCCCGCCCCAGCGATCGAGGTTTCGTTGCGTACGTCATCGAGGGGGACACGGCGCACGAAAAATTGCTCGAGCTCGGGATGCACACTGCCGACGGCTGGGTCGAAGTGCATGAGGGACTGGCGGTCGGCGATCAGATCGTCACGCGCGGCGTGGAAGCGCTGGCCGAGGGCATCAAAGTGCAGGTAACACCGGCCAGCTCCGTGGGATCGGCGCCTTTGCCCGCGGCGAGCGGGAGCGGATCGCCCGACGCCGCGCCCGCTGCGAGCGGCGGTCGATCGGGCGATTCCGAAGCGCGCCGGCGCCGCGGTCCTGGCGGTGCACCTTCGTCGACCCCGGCCGCCGGCGAGGTGCCGTGAACATCACCGAAGTTTGCATCCGGCGCCCCGTGTTGGCGTGGATGCTGATGGCCGCGACCATTCTGTTCGGCATCGTCTCCGCCACGCGTATCGGCGTCAGTCAAATGCCGGACGTCGATTCTCCGAACATCAGCGTGAGCCTTTCCTGGCCTGGCGCCGCTCCCGAAGAGATCGAGCACGGCATCGTCGAACCGCTCGAACAGGCGCTGGCGCAGGTCGAGGGCGTGCAGCGGATCCAAGGTTCGGCGCGGCTCGGCAGTGCGCGGCTCACCATCGAGTTCGGGCTGGGTCGCAACATCGATCTCGCGGTCCAGGACGTGCAGGCCAAAGTGGCGCAAGCGCAGCGCCAGCTGCCCAAGGATGTTCAGCAACCGACCGTCTCCAAGAGCAACCCCGACGACCAGCCGCTCCTCACCGTCGGCGTCCGCGGCCCCTTTTCGCGACAACTCCTGGCCGACGTCGCGCGCTACCAGGTCCAGCAGAAACTTCAGACTATCGAAGGGGTCGGTCAGATCACGACCAGCGGCTACGTCGATCGAAGCATCCGCATCTGGATCGACGCCTACAAGCTCGTCGAGCGCGGCGTGACCGTTTCCGACATCAGCGGCGCGCTGTCGCGTCAGCACGTCGTGGTCCCGGGAGGGCAGCTGCAAACCCCTGGGCGCGACGTCACCGTGCAAGTGCTCGGTGAAGCCGCCAACCTCGAGACGCTGAAACACATCGTGGTCGGCGAAAAGGGGGGCGCCGCCATTTATCTGCAGGACGTGGCGCTCGTCGAGGATGGGTTTGCCGACACGCGCTCGGTGGCGCGCATCGACGGCATTCCCTTGCAGGCGCTGAGCGTCCTGAAGCAGCGCGGGGCCAATGCCGTCGCCGTGGCCTCGCGGGTGCGCGCCGCGGTCGACGAGCTACGTCAGACGCTGCCGGCGGGGATGGCCATCGACGTTCTCTTCGACACCACCAAGTTCATCGAAGAGTCGGTGCACGAAATCGAGACCGAGCTGGTTCTGGCCGTCTTTTTGACCTCGCTGGTGTGCTGGCTATTTCTGGGGTCGTTTTCGGCGACGATCAATGTGCTCTTGGCGATTCCGATGTCGCTGCTCGGCACCGTGGCCATCATCTGGGCGTCGGGTTTCACGCTCAACACCTTCACCCTGCTCGGCCTGTCGCTGGCCATCGGTCTCGTCGTCGACGACGCCGTGATGGTCATGGAGAACATCTACCGTCACGGCGAAATGGGCAAAGACGGTTTCCGCGCCGCGGCCGAAGGGACCGGCGAGATCGCCTTCGCAGCGCTGGCGGCGACGGCGGCCGTGATTGCCATCTTTCTCCCGGTCATCTTCATGTCCGGCGTGGTAGGTCGCTACTTTTTCCAGTTCGGCGTCACCCTCTCCGTCGCCGTTGCGATTTCCTACGTGGAGGCGGTGACGCTCGCGCCGGCGCGATGCGCGCGCCTCTTGGCCCACGGCGCCGCGACCCAGACGGGAAAGCTGGTGCAGATCGTCGATCGGGCGTTTCACCGTCTCTCTGCATTCTATGCGCGTGTGCTGCGCTTCGGCCTGGCGCGACCATGGACGGTGCTGGTGGTGTCGTCGGCCCTCACCGCCGCCTGCTTCGGCGTGGGCTGGATGCTGCCCAGCGAATTCAGTCCGGCTCAGGACCAATCTCGGCTCAACATTCGCATCACCGCCCCCACCGGCAGTGATCTCGCGGAAGCCGATCGGTACGCGCGCAGAGTGGAGGAAACGCTGTATCAGCATTCCGAGGTCGACAGCGTCATGGCCAACGTGAGCGCCGGCTCGGCGAGCTTGACGGTGAACCTGGTACCGCCCGACGAGCGAGCGATGACCCAACAGGAGTTCTCGGCCATGCTGCGCAAGAAGGTGGTCATCGCCGGCGCCAGGATCAGCATTCAGGATCCGTCGCAGCAGGGCATCGGCTCGGCCAAGGGTTCGCCCATCGAAGTCTCGGTGCGGGGGCCGGACTGGGAGACGCTCGTCGCGCAGGCGCTGCGCATCCGAGAGGAACTCGCCAAGAGCGGTACCGCCACCGACGTCGACACCGACTATCAGGTCGGACTTCCCGAAGTTCGCATCGAACCCGATCGCGCGCGCACGGCAGACCTCGGCGTCAGCATCCAGGAACTGGCGAGCACCATCAACGCGCTGGTGGGCGGGACCAACGTCGGCAAGTATTCATCGGGTGGCCGCCGGCTCGACGTTGCGATGCGCATGCTGCTCGCGCAGCGGCTCCGCCCCGAGGACATCGGCAAAATCAGCGTGCGCAGCTCGAGCGGGCGGATGATCCCCCTCTCGACGATGGTCAACGTGCAAGAAAAGCCCGTCTTGCAAGCCATCAACCATGTCGACCGCGAGCGCTCGATTTCGATCACCGGCAACGTGGCCCCCGAGCATTCGCAATCCGAAGCGCTGGCGCTCGTCGCCAGCATGAGTCAGTCGCTGCCCGTCGGATACCATGCGGTGTTGGGCGGACAGAGCAGCGAGTTCCAGTCCTCGATGCAGAGTCTCTTTTTTGCGCTTATCTTCGGCATTGCCGTGGCGTACATGGTTCTGGCGGCGCAGTTCGATTCCTTTCTTCACCCCGTGACGGTGCTCACCATCTTGCCCCTTTCGGTGGCCGGTGCCTTGGTGGGCCTCTTCATCGGAGGAAAGAGCCTCAGCATCTACAGCATGATCGGGATCTTGCTGCTCATGGGCATCACCAAGAAAAATTCGATCATTCTGGTCGACTATGCGAACTCGGCCCGTCGCGACAAGGCGCTCGGCGCGCGTGACGCCATGCTCGAAGCCGGTCCGATCAGGCTCCGCCCGATCCTGATGACCACCGCGGCGACCATGATGGCTGCGGTGCCCTCGGCGCTCGGGCTCGGTGCGGGCGCCGAAACGCGGGGCCCCATGGCCATCGCTGTCCTCGGAGGTCTCACGCTATCGACGCTCCTCAGCTTACTCGTGGTGCCGTCGTTCTACGTCGTGGCCGATCGCATCAAGCAACGGCTCGGCGGCGCGAAGACGCCTCCCGTGGTGTCGCAACCAGCAGACCAGGTGCACGGAATGTCTACCCGGCCTTAGCACGACCCTGGCAGCTCTTCGCCCTACCCGATCGCGATCGGCCAGGCGATTGCCTGGAAACGCTCGATGCGCTCAGCGACGAAGGAGAAGGAACGACGCCGTTGCGCCTTCGAAACCATCGTCGAGCGGGCCCGCACTCCGCCCGACGATGCTGTCCGGTTCCGGTGCAGTGAGCGCCACGAGACCGATCTCCGGATCGTTCGCCGCGCGAGCCAGCACGGACGTTTCGGTGAGGTCCGCGAACCACGGCTCGAAGGGGACGCCAACCAGGCGGCTGGTCCGAGCGAGCTCCGCCAGGAGCGGCGCTTTCTGGTCGTCTGAATCGGTCCACATGATGACGACGAATTTGCTCACCGGTCGAAGAAGGACGAGCCGGACCGCCTCGGCGAGGGGGCCGACCGATTCCACTTCGCTCTCCAGCGTGACGATGGCGACCGCGTCGCCGGTGCTCGTCCCGAGCACGAGCACCGAACAGGGGGAGGCCGCAAGGTCGCGCGCCACCGCCCCCACCCCCGGCCGATCCGCCGTCACGATGACGAGATCCGCCTGCAGACGCTTGGCCTGCGAGCAGATGACGTCGGGCGCTTCACCGGTGTCGACGATGACGTCGAATGCGGAGAATCCCGTGGCATCGACGACCTGCCGGGTCACCGCTTCGATGATGCGCTGCTCAATGCCGGCCGTGGCCGCGATTTTTTCTCCGGTCTGGTGCGGAAAGAGGGGATTGACCGGAAGCGTTTTCGGCGCCGCGTGGCAAATGATCAAACGCCCGCCCGACGCTTGCACGAGTTCGGCGCCGCGGGCGATGGCGGGGCGGCTGCGGTCGGTGAGATCGGTTCCAACGAGAACGATGGGCATGGAGGGGGGGCTCGGGGGAGACCGTCGAGCTTACAACCCTTCGCCGCCGGGCGTATCGAGATAGCGCTCCACCTCGCCGGTTGGGCCGCCCAGTCCGTCCGCCGCCGTCCCGGCCATCGCTCGTGCGAAGGTGCTTGTTGACAGCGCGGCGAAGGCGCGCGACACGGATTGTATGAGGAAGCCTGTCTGTGCGATCGTTGGCGTCGGACCTGGCAACGGCGCCGCATTCGCGAACCGCTTTTCCCAGGAAGGGTTTGCTCTCGCGCTCCTGGCGCGCAAGCTCGAATTTACGAGCGAGCTCGCCTCCAAACTGCAGGGTTCGCGCGCCTATACGTGCGATATCACCGATCTGTCGACGGTCGAGCGCACGTTCGGCGCCATCCGACAAGAGATGGGCGAAGTCGAGGTCGTCATTTACAACGCCGGCTCGGGGGTGTGGGGCACGGTCGAGGATATCAAGCCTCAGGACCTCGAAATGGCGTTTCGCGTGAACACGAGCGGCCTTCTGGCCGCCATGCAGGCGGTACTTCCGGCGATGAAGGCGAAGGGGAGCGGCAGCATCATCGTGGTGGGCGCGACGGCCTCCCGTCGCGGAGGCGCGAAGACCGCCGCCTTCGCGCCGGCCAAAGCAGCGCAGCGAAGTCTCACCGAATCGATGGCGCGGCACCTTTGGCCTGCCGGCATTCACGTATCGCTCATCATCGTCGACGGCGTCATCGATCTGCCGAGTACGCGCCAGCGGATGAAGGACAAACCGGATAGCTTTTTCATCAAAGCCAGCGATGTCGCGGCTACCGCCTTCTGGCTGACGAAGCAGCCGCGCTCCGCCTGGTCGTTCGAAGTCGAAGCGAGGCCGTTCGGCGAGACTTGGTGAAGGCGTCGTCGAGCTAGCGCGTCGAAGCGGGGACCACCTCCGACCCTGCGCCCTTGGCGCGCACGGCGCCGAGCTCCCCCTGCCGTGCGTAGTCGATGGCCTCGCCGAGAAGGCGCGCGGTCTCCTGCGGCGCGTGAAATCCCATGGAGTTTTCGGCCGCAACGAAGTCGAGGCGCCACTCTGCCTTGCGATGAAGCTCGAGGACGGGGGCGAGCTCTTCGGGCGTTGCTCCTTTCGCCTTGGCGGCCTTGACGGCATCGATCAGCGCGACCACGGCCGTGCCGGCGCGCTGCATGAGACCCAGGGTGCGCTGCTGAATGGTCTCCACGCGAGCCTTGATCTCGCCTTCGGCGTAATGATGACAGGTCTGGCAGGCGCGCGAGAGATTGATCAGCGGGCTGCGCACCCAGTGATCCGAGACCTTCATGGCGCCTTCGCGCATGTAGGGCATGTGGCAATCTGCGCAGGCAACTCCCGAGCGCGCATGGATCCCTTGGCTCCACGTTTCGAACTCGGGGTGCTGCGCCTTCAATACCTCGGCGCCGGTCTCGGCGTGTTGCCAATCGTAGAACCTGTGACCGTCGGGGAATCGGTATTCTTCGTAATAGCGTTCGATCTCTTCGGCGCGAAGACCGTTGTTCCACGGATAGAAAAGGGTGACCTTGGGGCCGCAGTAGTACTCGACGTGGCATTGACCACAGACGAACGAACGCAGCTCCTGGCGAGTGCCGTCTAGATTCGGATCGTAGGGCTCCTTGCGATCGCCGTCGCGCCAGCGCTGAATGGACGCGAGGTGCGGGACGGGTGCGTTCGATGACGCGAGCGCGCGAATGCCATTGATGAAACCCGGTCGGGTGACTTGGAGCTCCATGGTGTCGGAGGCGTGACAATCCGGACACGACACCGGGTGGGCCCCATCGACGTGTTTCATCTCCTGGACCGATCCATTCCAAACTGGGTCGAGCGAGCCTGTCTTGACGACCTCGTCGTGCGCTTCCTTGTAACGCATGGCATTCAGCTTGACGAACCCGACGTTCATGTTCCCCTCTCCGAGACGGCGGTAGGTCGGGACGATCGATGTGTGGCAATGCAAGCAGGCGCCTGGCTGTGGTCGCTCCGTCACGCGTTTGGTCGTCTCTTGATCGAAGAGCATGTGTTGATGACCGCGGCGATCGTGGTAGTCGAGCGCGAACGCGTAGCCGGCGAAGATGCGCGTGAGCCACGGGAAGACGTCGGCTTTCTGCGCAGGATTGACATCGCCCCCACCAAAATTCGTCTTCGTCGCCTCGACCGTGCGACGATAGCCATCGTATTGGCGGGGCCAGTTCTTGCGCCATGCCTCGGGATCGGTCGTGTCGCGCGTCACCGCGACGAAGCGGAGGTAGGGATTTTTTGCCTCCTGCTTGTGCTGGAAGATGTTGACGAGCAGGGCGGTGATGCCGAGCGCGGCTGCGGCGGCGACGAGGAACGAAAGGGCGAGAACGAGTCGTCGGCGCGGGGAGGGAAGCCAGGAGCCACGTCGGGGGCCAGGTTGAGCGGTCAAGATGAACTCCGTGTCTGCGGCGGTTCTAAGGGCGAGGGCCGTGGCCGACATGACGATGGCAATGCAGGCAGCTCACGGCATCCTTGGCGGTGCTGGAGCCGGCGAGAATGGCATGTACGAAGTCACCGTGGCAGACGAGGCAGTTCTCTTGCAGGATCTTGGCATTGCGTTCCTTGATCATGATGGGCTCGTGGAAGTCTTGGAGGGTGAAGCCCTTGGAGTGGTGCCAGCCATTGTCGGCCTTGGCGAAGAGCTTGGGAACGAGCGCGTGAGGCAGGTGACAGTCGACGCAGCGGGCCGCGGCGTGGTGGCTTGCCTTGGTCCACGAATCGTACTGGTCGTTCATGATGTGGCAGTTGGCGCACGCCTTTGGCTCCGCCGAAAAGTACGAAAGGCCTTCGGCATAGCGGAAAGTGAACAGTCCAGTCCCTGTGATCGCACCCGCGAGGATCGCGACGACGAGACCCATCGTACTGGCGTCGGCAACCAGCATCTCCAGACTCGAAGAGCTCCCCTCCTTCGCGCATTGTCGCATCGGAAGCGACGAAGTGGCACTCTTTTTTCGGCTGGGAGCCGCGGCAGCGCTCCTCGTCTTGCAACCAGAGATGAAGCGCCGCATGGGCGCGCCAAGGACGCCATGCTTCCGCTCGCGCGCGAGCTCCGCCGCGCCACCGCCCGCGGCGTTCCCACGCCATAGCGTGCCGATCGCCCGTGCGCGTGCCGCATTCGGACCTGCAATCCGCATACGGATCCGCACGCGCACGCGGGTCAGGTCGTGTTAAGGTGGCCGACACTGGGGAGTGGCATGCACGAACGCAAAGGCAGGCACGTTGGTTGGATGGTATTCGGGTGGGCGGTGGCGGCGGTGGGATGTGCCCCGCACACGTACACGCACGTGACGGTCCTTCCTTCGCTCCGGCCCGTGGACGCGGCACGGCCCATGGTGGTCTTCAGCCAGGTGCAGGGGAAAGCGTGCGGCAGCGACGCCGTCCTCGGTGCCATCCGGGATATGAAGCGTCTCAACGATATCGATGGCTATCTCGAAGTCGTCGTGGACGAGACCTTCACCCGCAACCAACACTGTGCGCAGGCTACGGCCTATCCTTTCCGCTATGGCACGAGCACGAGCACCCCCGTGATCCGCGCCGGCGACGAGGGGAGAGACCCTGTCGTGGTTCCCGGGGCTCTCGTGCCCGCCCCCGTTTCGAGCGGCGAGGTGCCGCCGGTCGCCGCGCTTTTCGATTGCTCCCAGGCCTGCCAGCGATTCGCTCCTCTCGTCGAGACCGGAACGGTCAAGACCGCGCTCGCCCGAGATCGCTGTGAGCAACGCTGTAAGCAGGCCGACGTTGCATTTCAGAAATGCATCGAGCGCGCGCACGAGACGGTGACGGCGAAGGCTTGTTTGACGCCCTGAGAGGAAGCACCGTGCCCACCAATCTCCAACACAAGCAAGCAATCGACGACCTGCTGGCAGAGCCGACGAGCCGCCCCAAGGCCGAGCGCGTGTTCGAGCTGGCCCGCGAAGATCCCGGCGGAGCGCAGCAAGCGCACGAAGAGGTGGCGCCCGCGCCCGCGCTCTTGCCGCTCGACATCGAGCGTCGGCCCTTTCGCCGAAACAACTTGTTCATGTCCGATACGCCGAAAAACATCGCAGTGCCCGAGAATCGCGCCGATCTGGTGGCCATTCTCCAGCGCGCCGCCGACGCGTGGCTCGGCGCCAAAGCCATCGGCGACGGGTACGGTTTCGCCAACACCGGCGAGACGCGCGGCTATCTCATCCCCATGGTCGACAAGCTCAATCGCATCTTGCAGGTCGATCGGACCGTCCTCAAGGCGTCGGTCGACGGCAGCAACCTCTGTCAGTTCGAAGCGGGCGCGACCCTCGGAAACATCACCGACTACCTGTGGAAGCGCGGCAAGGCTGTCTTCAATCAACCGGGATACGAAAACCTGACCTTCGTGGGGACCATGTCTTCCGGTGGCCATGGCTCCGGCTCCTGGTGCGGCCCCCTCTCCGAGCACGCGCGCGCACTGCATATCGTCTCGGTGGACGCCGATCGCCGCGTGGTAGAATTCCAGATCGAGCATAGCGATGGCATCTCCGATCCCGCCAAGTTCGCCGCCAAATACCCGGGGATCGAGCTGGTGCAGGACGACCGCGTGTTTCATGCGTGCGCGGTGTCGATGGGGTGCTTCGGCGTCATCTACTCCGCCACCATCGAGGTCCGCGACGCGTACAACATCCGCGAGACGCGGCGCAAGTTTCGTTTCAGCGAAGTCAAACCGAGGCTCGGGGAGCTGGTCGCCGATCAAGGGCCGGGCAAGCGCCTGCACAGTATCGAGGTCTGGATCAATCCGTACGAGGTCGACGGGGATGTCTGGTGTGTTCTCGGCGAGCGGAGCGAAACAGAGGACCCTCCCCGCGGACAGCGCGCCTTCGCCATCGAATACGGTGGGCCGGAGTTCTTTTATCGGCTGTTGTCCTGGTGGTTGGCGCAAGAGCCGAGCGCCGTGCCCGTCATCATGGATGTCGCGCTCAGCGCGACCCAGGCCAGCGACGTCGTCCTCACGGCGCCGAAGGGATTGAATTTCGGCGCGACGAACCTGGCGCCGGTCACGGCGTGTTCCTGCGGCGTGCCCTCGGAGAACATCGGCGATCTCGCGGACGACTTGATCGCTTTCTTTCAGCGGCGCGCCAAGGAAGAGACCGCCTACGTGACGAGCCCGGTGGGCCTCCGTTTCGTCAAGGCGGCCAAGGCGTTCTTGTCGCCAGCGTTCGAGCGCGACACCTGCATGATTGAAGTGCCGACGCTGCTCGGTACGCCCAAGGCGCGCGAAACGCTGAAGGCCTATCACGACTTCTTGTTCGAAAAGTACGAAGGCCGCCCTCATTGGGGGCAGGTGAACGACATGCCGGGCGACCGGCTGGCCACGCTCTACCCTAGCCTCGACGTGTTCCTGGAGAGCTTTCGCGTGCTCAACCCCAAAGGTTTTTTCGACAACGCGTTCACGGAGCAAATGGGATTTCGACGACCGTGAAGCTCTTGCCCGCCTAGGATGGCGTGCTGCATGGCCACCCGTCCAGCCGCTGTATTCCTGGGGCTCCTCGTGACCACCTGTTCTGCTCGAGGCCCGAGAAGCGTCGCGAGCGCGGGCGCGACGACCTGCTCGGTAGGCGAGCATTTCACGGCGGGGCGCGGATGCGTCGCGGATGGAGCGGCGCGGCCTACGTCGCCCGCACCGACGGCGTCCGTTGCGGCGTCGCCTGTGCACGACGCGCCGCGGACCGCCGCCCCGAGCGACCGTTGCCCACGCGAGATGGGCTTCATCGCGGGTGGAACCTACAAGATGGAGGAGCGCGGAAACACCGTGACCGTACAGCCATTCTGCCTCGACTTGACCGAAGTGACGGCGGAAGCCTATGCGCAATGCGTGCAATCGAAGAAATGCAGCGCCGAGGATTTGCGCTGCGCTCCCGAGGCAACGTACGGCACCGTCGGCAAAGCGGACCATCCGGTCAACTGCGTGGATTGGAACCAGGCAGTGACGTACTGTCAAGCGCAGAGCAAGCGACTTCCGACGGAGGAAGAATGGGAGTGGGCGGCGCGCGGACAGGAAGAAGCGCGCGAGTATCCGTGGGGAGAAGGCGATCCGCGATCGAAAGTGTGCTGGTCCGGCGCGACCGATCGCGGCGGGACATGCAGGGTGGGAGAGTTCGTCGCGGGCGATGCCCGCGGTGGCATTCACGATCTCGCCGGCAACGTCTGGGAGTGGACCGCCAGCAAGTATGGCGCAAAAGAAAAGGCTCGGGTGAACCGCGGCGGCGGCTGGATCAGTAACCGCGCCGCCGATCTGCGCACGTCCAATCGCTACGCCGACGACCCCGAGAACCGTACCGCCTACGATGGTTTTCGCTGCGCGCGGTGACGCCCATCGCGCGAGATGCGCCCGGCACCTCGGCGGGATTGTCACAGTTTCCACAATCGTTGCCGAGAGGAAAGCGCGCCGCCACAAAACGTCGTTAAGGACGCTCGTTGGCGGCTGGTGGTTCTTGGCCGCCATTGGACGGGCCCATGGAGTACACGTACGGGTGTTGGTCGATCCTCGGCTGCGCGCTGACGCTCGGTTGCGGAGGCTCGAACGCCGCGAGCGCGGCCGACAACGAGAGCGATGCCGGAGCGATCGTCGATCCGGACGCGGTCTCCGATGGGAGCGACCTTCCGCACCCCGACGCGGTCTCCGATAGGGGCGACCCGCCGGATGCAAATCCGTCCATCGATGGCGGGGCACCGACGGCAAGCCAGGCCGTGATCGGGCATCGGGGTGCTTCGGGCTACGCGCCAGAGCATACGCTCGCCTCGTACGAGCTCGCCATCACGCTCGGCGCCGACTACATCGAGCAGGACGTGGCGCTCACGGCGGACGGCGTCCTGGTCTGTCTGCACGACGCAACGCTGGATCGAACGGCGCGCGGAGACGCGGCCGATTGCAAGGGCGCGGTGGCGACCAAGACGCTGGCCCAGCTGAAGAACTGCGACATGGGTTCCTGGTTCAACGGCGCTTATCCGGATCGAGCCCGCCCTGACTACGTCGGATTGAAGATCCCCACCCTCGAGGAAGTCTTCCAGCGCTACGGAGCAACGGCCAACTACTACATCGAAACCAAGACACTCGGCACGACGGCGCAGATGGAACCCGAGCTCGTGCGCCTTTTGAATCAATACGGACTTCGCGACGCCTCCGTGAAAAAGCACGCCGTTCTCGTGCAGTCGTTCGATGCGGAATCCCTGCAGCGCGTGCGTGCCCTCGATACGGAAATACCACTCATCTTGCTCGGCGCGGCCACCGCCGCACAGATAAGGGCCGCGGCAGAATACGCGTTTGGCATCGGGCCATCGTCGGTCAGCGTGAACCAAACACTCATCGACACGGCGCACGGGCTCAAGCTGGCCGTTCACCCGTACACCATCAACGAGAGCGCCGAGCTCGAACGGCTATCACGCCTTTGCGTCGATGGGATGTTCACGAACTTCCCCGATCGCTATCGCGCCATCGTCTCGGCAGGGGGCTCGAATTGTCCGCCCGCCATTCGTTGAAGACGAGCCGAGGGCGGCGAGGTCGCAGCCGCGTTGCGCAATCGTTCGGCGAACTCCACGCAGCTGTGCGTGCGCCCCTGTAGAGGTGAAATCGTCACCAAGGAGAAGGCCCCCATGCTCGCTCGCGGCGGTTCAATTGCGTGTCCGGTCAACGGTTCATTCTCGACGTCTCGCTTAGCGCGCGTGCTGGCCTTGGCGGCCGCCGTGTCCAGCGCTGGAGCTTGCAGCGCCTCGGAAGGCGGTTTCACTGCTCCTCCGTCGCGGCCCTTCGACCCGAGCGCGCTCGCCGCGAGCGGTGCGACCGACTGCCAGGGAAATGACCACGAGGACTCGCTGCCGCTCCGCGAAGAAGCTGCCCATCGCGTGGGATGGAGGAAAGAGGCCATCCCCGCCAACCGACAAGTTCCGGTGCAGATTCTGGGCATCAACGATTTCCATGGACAGCTCTCGGCGAGAACGGTCGCCAGCCGGCCGGCGGGCGGCGCGGCGGTACTGGCCTCGTACCTCGAGGCGGCCTCGGAGGGCCTCGAGGAAAGCACGTTCATCGTCCACGCCGGTGACAACGTCGGTGCGTCGCCGCCCAATTCGGCCCTCCTTCAGGACGAACCGGCCATCACGTTTCTCAACCTGCTTGCGAACGACCATTGCAAACCCGCCAACAAGCTCCAGCCGAAATGCAACATCGTCGGCACCCTCGGCAACCATGAGTTCGATGAAGGCAGGGCAGAGCTCCATCGCCTGCTCGAGGGTGGCAACCATTTCTCGGGACCTTTTCTCGAGAAACGCTGGCGTGGGGCGCGCTTCCCGTATGTTTCCGCCAACGTTATCGACAGCACCACGGGAAGGACGATTCTGCCGCCGTACGTCATCAAGAAGGTTCCCAGCGTTTCCATCGCCTTCATCGGTGCGGTGCTGCGAGAGACGCCGACCATCGTCACCCCCAGCGGCGTCGCCGGGTTGACGTTCCTCGACGAGGCGGATTCCATCAATCGCTACATCCCGGAGCTGCACGCTCAGGGCATTCACACCATCATCGTGCAAATCCATCAAGGCCTGAGCCAGCCGAGCTACACCGGCCCGACCGATGGTGGAGCGCCCGCGCCAAGCGGAGCCCTGCTCAGCATCGTCAGCCGCCTCAACGACGACGTCGACGTGGTGGTTTCGGGGCACACGCACCAGTTCACCAACGCCATCGTCAACAATTCTCACGGCGTGCCGATCCTCGTCACGCAGGGGTTCTCGGCCAGCACCGCCTACGACGACATCGACCTCGTCGTCGACAAGAGCACGAATGACGTGGTGTCGAAGAGCGCGCGGATCGTCACCACCTGGGGCGACGAGGGGCCCGGGCTCACGCCCGACGCTGCGGTGGCCAGCGTGGTGGCTCGCGCTGACGCACTGGTGGCGCCCTTGGTCAGTGTCGTCGCCGGTCAGGCTGCGGCTGCCATCACCCGAACCCAGAATGCCGCCGGCGAGTCTGCGCTGGGCGATCTCATCGCCGAAGCGCAGCGGGTGTCGGTCGGCGCTGATTTCGGCGTCATGAACCCCGGCGGGATTCGCGCCGACATCGCGGCCGGCTCCGTAACGTGGGGCGCACTTTTTACGGTGCAGCCCTTCGGCAATACCGTCGTCAAGCTAACGTTGACGGGTCAGCAGATCTACGACCTCTTGAATCAGCAATGGGGCGCGCCCCAGCCGGCCGGCGGCCGCATGCTCCAGATCGCCGGTCTCGGTTACACGTGGAACTCGACCATTCCGGAAGGGGGGCAGCGTGTCCTCGAAGTGCACGATGCAAATGGACCCATCTCGCTCGGCGCGACGTACACGGTTGCCGCCAACAACTTCATCGCCGCTGGAGGCGATAACTTCACAGTACTCCAGGCGGGGACGAACCAGATCGGTGGACCTGTCGACCTCGACGCGCTCGTCGCCTACGTGAAGGCAATCCCGCAGCCGTTCTCCGCCAGCATCGACGGACGCATCAACAGGCAGTGACGCCGCGTGGAAGGCATTGCCTTCGAACCAGAGCGCGTGCTCCCTCGGCTTATTCATCGCGCGGCGGATGGATGACGGCGCGAATCGCCGCCGCCGATAGCACCTGCTTTTTGGACGAAGCATCCTTCCATGGATCCTCGGAGAGGCGGCCCATTCGTTTCATCACGTTGCGAACATTGAAGTGATCGGCGCCGAGCTTGGGCGAAAGCTCGTCCCAGGCGAGAGGCATGGCAACCGGAGCTCCTTCGCGGGCCCTCGTCGAGTACGGAGCGATGAACGTCGCGCCCCGACCGTTGCGGAAGAAGTCGATGAAGATTTTACCTCGGCGCTGCGCTTTGGACATGGTGGCGACGTACGCCTTCGGATTGAGTCGAACGATCAACTCGGTGAGGCCGCGGCAAAACTCCTTGCCTTCGTCCCATGACACACCGCGAGCCATGGGAACGCACACGTGCAGCCCCTTTCCTCCGGTCGTCTTCACGTAACTGTCGAGCTCGAGCTGGGCGAGACCGTCGCGAAGCAATCGGGCGCACCCGATGACGGCCTCCCACTTCACGGCCGCGTCGGGGTCGAGATCGAAGACGAGGAAATCCGGCTTCTCGGGATCGTCGGCGTGCGCCCCCCAGGTGTGAATCTCGAGAACGCTCATCTGCGTGAGACTGAGAAGGCCGGCCTGATCGTCGATGGCCATATACTGTGCCGGGGTTCCATCGTCATCGATGGGAATCGCGCGAATCGACTTCGGCAGCGGCGGCTTGGCGTGTTTTTGGAAAAACGTCTGCTTGCCGATGCCCTGTGGACAGCGAACGAGTGTGAGCGGTCGATTGGCAACATGGGGCATCATCCACGGGCTCACGGCAGCGTAGTATTCGGCTAGCTCCTGTTTGGTGATTCCCTCCTTGGGATAGAGCACCCGTTCCGGATGGGTCAGCTTCACGGTGGGTTCGGCCTTCACGGCGGGTTCGGCCGTCGTTCGGCGGTTCGACTTCACGGTGGGTTTGGCCGTCGTTCCGCGGCGCGACTTCACGGTGGGTTCGGCCGTCGGTCGGCGGTGCGGCTTGGCTTTGCAGCGGGTCATCACCCAGTCGCGCCCTTTTCCGGGCCGATAGGGTCGCTCGAGTTTCTTGGAAATGATCCCTTCCGCTTGGAGTTTGCAGGCGGCCTTGAAGAAGTCTTCGCCCGACGATACGAGATGGCGGCTGAAATGCATGTGCGGATCGACGTTGGCTGCCATGGCACGTTCTAGAATGGCTTTCCGCTTCTGCAGCGACAACTTTCGCAGATCGCGCCCATTCAGATAGAGCACGTCGAACACGAAGAACGTGATCTCCTGCTTGTCGCCTTTCTCGAGCGCGTTTTCGAGAAGCTGAAAGTCGGTGGTGCCGTCGGGACGCTGGACGGCAATCTCACCGTCGAAGAGTGCCGTGGCAAAGGGCAGCTCGGCGATGAGCGCCGCTACCGTCGGCACTTTGGTGGTCCAATCTTTTCCCTCTTCGGTCAGCAGCGTCACCACGCCTTTTTCGAGACGCGCGAGGAGCCGATGGCCGTCGTACTTCAGCTCGTGTGCCCACTTCGGCCCGGTGGGCACCCGCTTGACGGAGGTGGCTCGCTGCGGCTCGAGCGCGGAAGGCAGGGGCGCGCGCTTGCCGCGCGCGAGAAGTGCGTCGAGCTCCTTGTCCTGCCGCGGCGCTCGCGGGGCATGCTTCGTCGTGGAGCGACCATGTTTCGCCGCCCGGTTCGAATGCCAAACCTTGTCCGCCGCGCGGGCAATCTGGTCCATCGTTCGTCCGGTCAGCGCGCTATCGAGCTGCTCTTCGACGATGGACGCCGAAGTCTCTGCCTCTTCGTCCTGCGACTTGAAAAGAAGCCAGCTCCTTTTCTTGTCGTCATCGGCCTTGCCCGTGCGCACCAGATGCCAGCCGCCGCGCAGCTTTTCGCCGTGAAGGGCAAATCGCAAATGTCCTTTGGCATAGCCCTTTTTCGGATCGTCGAGCGGCTCCCACGTCCCCCGGTCCCAAACCATCACCGTGCCGCCGCCGTATTCTCCTTGCGGGATCGTCCCTTCGAAACCGCCGTAGTCGATGGGATGGTCCTCCGTCTGCATGGCCAGGCGCCGGACCTTGGGATCCAAGCTCGGACCTTTGGGCACGGCCCAGCTCAGCAAAACACCGTCGAGCTCGAGACGGAAATCGTAGTGCAGGTGGCTCGCGGCGTGTTTCTGTATGACGTAGGAAAACCCCGTCTTCGATCGCTTGCCCCCCGCCGGCTCGGGGGTACGGGCAAAGTCACGCTTCTGGCGGTAGCGCTGGAGCCCCATCGATCGATCGCTACGCTGGCTCTTCACGGCAATGACCATGTCACCGTTTCGACCGCCATCACCATGGGTCTTCGTGCTCTCTCACATGTTGCGCCTGCGAGCAGCGTTCCGCACTCGAAAGGCCGACCGATAGGGCACTTCCCGGGCGAAAGCCCGGGGAGCGCTACGCCGCGCGATACGCGGGCCGCTTGACGGGACCCTGTCGATCCGGGCATGAGGGAGCGAGATGGAAGCGCGCGAGGCTTACCGAAACACGGGATCGCTCACGATCTGGCCCCAGCTGCCGCCGCTTGCGGAATGGAAGGATACCTTCACCACCGTCCACATGTGGACCCAGGTCGTCGGCAAAATCCGGCTCACGCTTGCTCCGTTCGTCAATCATTCCTGGGGCGTGACGTTGCACGTCACCACGCGCGGCCTCACCACCTTGCCGATTCCGCAGGGGACCCGGTCGTTCGCCATCGATTTCGATTTCGTGGATCACAGCTTGCGCATCACCACTTCGGAAGGCGATGCACGCTCCTTTGCGCTGCAGCCGATGTCCGTGGCCGACTTCTTTGCCAAGACGATGAATGCGCTTCGCGAGCTGAACATCGAGGTGCAAATCTTCACCCGGCCGGTCGAGGTCGTGGAGGCGATTCGCTTCGAACAAGACCATCAGCACGCGAGTTACGACCCTCGGCCAGCGCACCTCTTCTGGCGCGCGATGGTTCAAGCACAGCGGGTGTTCACCGAGTTTCGCGCCCAGTTCATCGGCAAGGTGAGCCCCGTACACTTCTTCTGGGGTGGGTTCGACCTGGCGGTGACGCGGTTTTCGGGCCGAACGGCGCCGAAACACCCGGGAGGCGTCCCCAACTGCGCGAACTGGGTGATGGAGGAGGCCTACTCGCACGAGGTCTCGAGCGCAGGCTTCTGGCCGGGCGTTGGCCTGGGTGGCCGGGAAGAGGCTGCCTTCTACGCCTATGCCTACCCGCAGCCCGCCGGGTTCTCGGACTACGCCGTGCTACCCCGAGAGGCGTTCTTTCATGCACAAATGGGCGAGTTCATCCTGCCCTATGAAGCGGTGAGGACCGCGGCGGATCCCGATCGCGCGCTCCTTTCGTTTCTTCAGAGCACCTACGAAGCCGCCGCTTTGCTGGCCAAGTGGGATCGACAAGCGCTCGAACGCCCGGCAGATCCGTCGCTCATCCCCGGAAGAACGCGAGTAGCTCCTCGTTGATCACTTCCAGCGGGTTTCCCCTGCCAGGCGTCAGGGACTCACCGATTGTTCCCAGAACACGACCTCTTGGTCGCGGTTGGCGACGAACGACACGCCGCCGTCGTGGGAAATGACGAGCGCGATGCCCTGCGGGTGATGCTGGACGAAGCGATAAGCGGCTCGATGACGGGTGCCTACTTTTTCGATGTCATCGCGCTCGCGTTCGCGACCCTCGGTGTCGAGGGCTCGCCAAATGCGCGAAGGAACGGGGAGCTCGGCCGAGACCTCGGCGCCGAAGCCGAGGAGCGCGAATCGTTTATCGACGACCACGGCGCCGTCGATGGCCGTCAGATTGGCGATGACGCGGCTCCATTCGAACACCGCGTGCTCCAGTTCTTCTAGAGCGGGGCTGCTGTCGAGCGCGAAATCCGACCACTCCACCGTCGCTTTCGAGGTCGCCGCTGCGACGCGCTCGAGGATTTGGAGAAGCAACGTCCTGTAGCGACGCGACGGTTCGTCGTGATCGAAGCGGTATTTGAGCCTCAATCCGTCGAGGCGCATCGATGCGGCCCCGCGGCCAGCATCCGCATCGACATGGGCCACCAAGATCATGCCGCCGTGACGGGCTCCGCGGACGAACTGAATGGTGCGCCTCAGCATGTGTTGTCCGATTCGCCCCACCAAGGAAGACGCGACCATCGTGGGTGACTGGGTTTCGGCTTGACGAGCCGCGTGCTCTCTTTGAACTTGTTCGCGCTCGCCGGCGAACAATGCCGGGAGCCACTCGGAATCGAAGACGTCCATCATCGCGTCGACCAAGATGCCCCGCTCCAGTGCACCCACCAGCTTGCCGGCGCACCGCACCGCGAGCTGTCCCGGACCCGTCACGTGAACGATGGGATCGTAGGTCCAGTTGGGCACCACGCGGCGGCCGCCCGAGGTGGGTGCGAGCCACGCCGGACCGGAATGGGCAATCCCCCAGATCCTCAGCTTTCCCTCCTCCGCGTGCGCGCCGATCAGCGACGTCTCGAAGGGCGTCGAGGGAGCCAAGCGTCGGAGCTCGTCGGCAGTCAGTGGACGACTCTGATCGAATCGCAGGCGAAGGACCCCCTGATTGGGCGCGCCGCTCTCGGGCAGTTGGTCCGCCGGTGTCAGCAGAAGGCGAAAGCGGGTCAGCCGTCCCTCCTCGGAAGTCAGGGAGGCCTGGAACGCGACCGAAAGCGCTTCATCGAGAAGCCCTCGTGGAACCCGCAGCGCCGTGTCCGACGGCCAATTGTCTTCCACGTACTGGGCGAGGTCCGGTGGATAGGCGTGTACGCGCGACATCCGGCTAGCATGGCTCGATGGTGACCCATCAGCCACGGTTCGTGCGCTGTCCAAACTTGCCGCACCGAGCGCGAGTGAGTCGCTCCGGCGGCGCGCCCCGAGGGTTCAAGGCTGAGCGCAGATAACCGTCGGGCCCGCGTACGGCGGAGACGTCGTACTGTCGAAGCACTGAACGTTACCGGGGATCGCACCCCTACAACCCTGGCTCACGCGTGCGAACACGCAGGACCGCGCGTCCGCTTGCATGCACGCGCAGGTCGAACAGCCATTGGGAAAGGGACGACACGTCGGCCCGGCCACGGTGCTGCCGTTGAACGAAGCAACGGCGCAATACTCCGCGCCGACCAGGCAAAACTGCGACCCCCAGCACCGGAAGGTCCCCGGTGGGGCAGCATCCAAGTCCTCGGGGCCGCCGGCGTCACGAGCGGGGACGCAGTTCGCATCGGCGGTTCCTCCGGTCCCTCCCGGATCCCCTCCGCCCCACCCGGAGAATCCAGCGCGCCCAGCGGCGCCGCCCTGTCCGGCGCCGCCCTGTCCTCCTTGCCCTGCGTGACCGGTGCCGCCTTGTCCTGCGTCGCCGCTGTGTCCCGCGTTGCCGCCGTTGCCGCCCAGCCCCGCGTCGTCGCTGTTGCCGCCTTGTCCCGCGTCGCCGCTATGTCCCGCGTCGCCGCCGCTCCCCGTGTGTCCGGAGCTACCGCCGCTACCCCCCTGGGCGCTGGCGTCGCCCGTTGTGTCGGGTGGAACCTTTTTGCCACCGCACGCCGGCGCGTTTGCGAGCGCGATCCACATGCCGAGCGCGCCGATGGAGCGCCATGTCATCTGCGAAACGTCCATGGTCACACCTCGTCTTTTTCCAACGGTGCAATCGTCGCGGCGCCGGGGCAAGCCTTTCGGCTTAACTTCGGTGGGCGCTAAATATCCCCGCCCGCCGGGCCCCGGTCGGGCCACTCATCCCGATAGCCGGAGAGTGCCATGACCTACGTTTCCCTGCCTGGTGTCAGCGCGATGAGCGCCTACGTTCCGCGGCTTCGCGTCGATCTCCAGAAATGGTGCCAATGGACCGGAAATAGCTGGGAGAAAATCAACGCCGTGGTCGGCCGCAGCTTCAGGGTCTGCGGACGTCAGGAAAACGTCTATACCATGGCTGCCAATGCCGTTTTGCGCCTGATTCGCGAAAACGGCGTCGATCCGCGGCGGGTCGGCTTCCTGGGGCTGGGGACCGAATCGAGCACCGACAACGCAGCTGGCGCGGTGATCGTGCGCGGCATGGTCGACCTGGGGCTCGATGCTTTGGGCAAGCCGCGCCTCTCGCGCCATCTCGAGGTGCCCGAGTTCAAGCACGCTTGTCTGGGCGGCGTCTATGCGTTGAAGAGCGCTCTGCGCTATGCAGCGTTCGATGGACGAGGCGAGCTCGCCATCGTGGTCGCGGCCGACGTCGCGGAGTACGAGCGGGGGAGCACCGGCGAGCAGACGCAGGGTGCCGGCGCCGTCGCCATGCTCGTCGAGGCAGAACCCAAGCTCTTCGTCGTCGACCTTCAGCACAGCGGTAAAGCGAGCGACTATCGCGGGCCCGATTTTCGCAAACCGTTCGCCCGCCACTTCACCGAGGGGTACGCGTCGAAGACACGTCGGATGTCGGACTTCCCCGTTTTCAGCGGAAAGTATTCGACCCTTTCCTACCTGGACGAGACCGTGCATGCGGTCGAAGACATGTTGCGAAAGCTCGATGTTTCGCCTGGCGCCTATTACGACAGTGTCCGCGGGCTCTTCTTTCACCGCCCCTATCAGATGATGCCGGTGCAGGCGATGAGCTTTCTCTACGTGCGGGGGTTGGCGCGCGGCGATCATCGGCAGGACGAGCTGCGCCAACTTTGCGCCGATGCCGGCGTCGAGGTCGACGCCCTGGTGCGTGAGGCGCAATCGGCGCCCGACCTTTACGCAGGGATCGTGAACGGCAATCAAGCCGATCCCTACGCCGCCACCAGCGCGGTGGCGGGCATCCTTCGCAAGCGTTCGAGCTTCCAAACGCTGCTAAAGCAGAAGATGGGCCTCGGCGCGGAAGCCATCCGGGATCTCGGCAATGTCTACAGCGCGGCTCTGCCGGCGTGGATCGCAGCGGGGCTCGAGCAGGCGGCGGCAGACGCCACCGATCTTCTCGGCGCTCCGCTCGTCGCCGTCGGGTACGGCAGCGGCGATGCCGCCGAGGCCATCCCCCTGACCGTCAGCCAAGGCTGGCAGGATGCCGCTCGTCGCATCGGTTTTGCGCGCGCTTTCGAACATCCCATCGACCTCGACCGTGAACAGTACGAAGCGCTGCACGACGGTGCCGACGTTCCGAATCTGACCTGCCCGCCACGAACGGAGTTTCGCATCGCACGCGTGGGGCAGAGCTACGAAACGGCATTTCAAGACCTCGGCGTCGACTACTACGAATACGTCGCCTGACCGCCCGGCGCGCCGACTGCTATAGTCGCGCGCACCCCGGTGCAGGATCAATCGGCCCACGACCAGGCGGGCGCCCTCGGCGATCGAAGCGACCCCGAAGCCAGCGATACCCAGTCGCGGGAGGAGATGCGCGCCTTCTTCCAGAAGCGCGTGGCCGTCTTCGGTCTGATGCTCGCGCTGATGTGGGGCTTGCTCTTCGCCTGGCGGATCGCGAGCACCCTTTCCGAGGACGACAGCCCGAGCAAAGCCTACCTGCCCGGGCAAGGCCTTTCGGTGGCGGCGTTCGCGGCCACCTGGCTCCTCTGTCGCGGTCGGCGGCGCTCGCATCGCTTCATTCGCTTGGCGGAGGAGATCTGTCTGCTCATCGCCGCCACGGGCGCCGTCGCCATGTGTCTCCGCGTGTCGTATGTGGCTCGCCCTGACTCCATCCTCTTCTTTTGCCTGAGCTACACCTTGATCGCGCGCTCGATCCTGGTGCCGAGCGATGCGCGGCGAACGTTCTTGCTCTGCCTCTTCTTCGGGGCGGTGTACGTGGTCAGCGTCTTCTTCATCCACCGCTCGCACCACGATCCATCCATCTACACCGCGTCGGCGGATCCGCGTCTTCGTCTGGACGCGACCACGATGGCAAAAAGGTGGACCGTGATCGCCGCGCTCTGGTGGACGCTGGCCCTCACCATTGCCACCGCCACATCGAAGGTCATCTACGGCCTGCGCCGCGAGGTGCGCGACGCTCGACGCCTCGGCCAATACACGCTGCTCGAGAAACTGGGTGAGGGCGGCATGGGGGCGGTGTACAGCGTCAGGCACGCCATGTTGCGCCGGCCCACGGCCATCAAGCTCCTGCCGCCACAGAAGTTCGGTGCGCGCAACGTGGCCCGGTTCGAGCGCGAGGTACAGCTGACCGCACGTCTCACGCATCCCAACACCATTCGCATCTTCGACTACGGGCGCACGCCGGACGGCATCTTTTACTACGCCATGGAGTACCTCGAGGGGGCGAACCTGGCCGACGTCATCGCGGAAGGTGGACCGATGCCGGCCGCTCGCGTCATCCACATCCTCGACCAGGTGGCAGGGGCGCTGACCGAAGCGCACGGCATTGGCCTCATCCATCGTGACATCAAGCCGGCCAACATCTTCCTGACCGAGCAGGGCGGCGTGCCCGACGTCGCCAAGGTGCTCGACTTCGGTCTGGTCAAGCAGGTGGGCGAGACCAGCGGCGAACCCTTGACCCACGCCGACACCTTGACCGGCACGCCGCTGTACATGGCACCGGAGGCGATCGCCACACCGGACCAGATCGACGCGCGCACCGATCTCTACGCGCTCGGCGCGGTCGGTTACTACCTCTTGACCGGGCAAGAAGTTTTCACCGGCCGGACCGTGGTCGAGGTATGCAGCCACCATCTCCATTCGACGCCGATCCCGCCATCGCAGCGGCTGGGCGCCCCGGTCGACGCCGATCTGGAGGAAGTGATCCTCCGCTGTCTCGAAAAGGATCCCGCCCAGCGTCCGGCGGACAGTCGCTCCTTTCAGCGCGCGCTGCGTGCATGTCGCGCCGCTCGCTCCTGGAGCGAAGAGGACGCGCGCCATTGGCTGCAGGCTCACGCGGATTCGCTCCACGCCCGCCAATCGCGCAACGTCGCGAAAAGCTCCCCCGCCACCATTGACATCGATCTCGGCCGCCGCCTGGTCGATCCCCCCTACCATCGCAGGGCGGGCTGAAAGCAGCGCGACCGAACGCAGAGGCGCCAAGCGCCTCGTCCCTGCTGAAGGCTCAGTGGGTCCAGAACATCGGGATGGTCACGACGCCGCAGCGAACTGCCTCTCCTGCCTTCATGGCCAGCTCCCCGGGGGCGGCCATTGGGTCCGATACATCGCCTCGACCGTGCTGTCACTCCGACTGAATCCGGGAAAACTCGTGCAACCGCCACGAGGGCCCCGACGAGCCGAAGATGGACGACCCTCGGCTCTTGTCCACACGGTGCGCGTCCTGTCCTGCGCGGCAACGCGTGTGGTCCGGTGATACGAAGGAGCGCCAACGTTCACCGATGTCGAGGTCGACGAGGTCTTGCGATGAGCGATTGACGATGTCGGATGCTCGCGCCCTATCGGAAATGCAGTCCAGGCGATTTATTCCGTGCAAGCTCGGCGTGCGACGATGTCGGCACCTTGAATCTGCTGTCCCTTTCGTTGCCGGGATGACATCTCCAAGCTAGAACGAAGTGCCTGACCTTTCCGAATAGGCAAGTCAGGAGGCATTCGATGTCGAGGTCCTTTTCATCACATTGGACCAAGGGGTGGCTCTTGGGGTCGATCGTCGCCGGTGTTTCCTGCACGGGCGTCATCGGAGCTCCCGACAACGGCGTGAATTCGAGGCCCGGCGGTGGAACGGCAGGTAGCGGCACCGCGGGAGGCGCAGGTGCTGATGGCGTCGGTGGCGCGGGTGTCGGTGGCGCAGGCGTCGGCGGCGCAGGAGGCGCGGGTGGCGCGGGAGCCGGCCTCAATTGTACCGCGCCGAGCCCGGGACCGAGCTACGCGCGGCGTTTGAATCGCTTCGAATACAACAACACCGTCCGCGATCTCTTGGGTGATCAGACCGCGCCGGCCAACGATTTTCCGAGCGAAGAGCGACGCAACGGTTTCGACAACAACGCCACCGCGCTCCAGATCTCTCCCACGCTGGCCGAGCAGTACATGAACGCCGCGGAAAGGCTGGCCGCGGCCGCGCTCGCGAACATGCCGGCTCTCGTGCCTTGCGATCCGATCAAGGATGGTGAAGACGCGTGCGCCAAGTCGTTCATCGCGGCTTTTGGCGCCAAGGCCTTTCGCCACCCGCTCAGTGTGGCCGAGAATGCGCGCCTTTGGACCGCCTTCGATGCCGGCCGCAAGCTCACCGATTTCAAGACCGGTCTCCAGCTCGTGCTGGAGACCGCGCTGCAATCGCCGGAATTCCTCTATCGCGTCGAATTCGGAACCGCGCCGCAGGTGGGGCAGACGGTCGTGAAGCCGACGAGCTTCGAGATGGCGTCGCGTCTCTCGTACCTGCTCTGGCAAAGTATGCCCGACGACGCGCTGCGCGCAGCGGCACAACAGGACAAGCTCGTCAGCAATGACGATATCTTCGCGCAAGTCGACCGGATGCTGAAGGATCCCAAGGCGCGCGCGGTCGTCGCTCATTTCAACGAGCTCTGGTTCCATCTCGATCAGTACGACGTGCTCGAAAAAGACGTGAGCGTCTTCCCCGCCTTTACCGCAGACATCGCGGGTCTCATGGCCGAGGAGTCGTACCGATTTTTGGATCACGTGATCTGGGACGGCGCGGGGGACATCGGCTCCATTCTGACCGCTCCGTACACGTTCATGAACGCCAAGCTGGCGAGCTACTACGGCGTGCCCGGCGTCGTCGGTGATTCGTTCGTGCGCGTCAATCTCGACCCCACGCAGAGGTCGGGTCTGCTCACCCAGGGCGGCCTTCTCTCGGTTCTCGCCAAGTCGAACCAGACGGCACCCGTGCACCGCGGCAAGTTCGTCCGCGAGCAGCTCTTGTGCGACGAGCTGCCGCCTCCGCCGCCCGATATCATCATCAAGCCCCCCGAGCTGAGCTCGACCCTCTCCACCCGCGAGCGTTTCGCCCAGCACAGCGCGAGCGCGGCCTGCAGCGGATGTCACCAGCTGATGGACCCCATCGGTCTCACTTTCGAAAACTACGACGGCGCGGGCAAGTACCGAACGACGGAGAACAACAAGGCCATCGACGTCTCCGGCGAGATCACCCAGAGCGACGTGACTGGCACCTTCCAGGGGGTCACCGGGCTCGCTCAAAAGCTGTCGACGAGCCAGAAAGTGAAGAGCTGCATGGCCCGTTCCTGGTTCCGCTATGCGTACGGTCGCGCCGAGACGGACGCCGACGCGTGCGCGCTGGCCGAGGTCAACCAGAAATTCAAAGAGAGCGGGTACAAGATCACGAGCCTCATCGTCGCTCTGGCCAAGACTGACGCCTTTCTCTACCGACCTTACATTCCCGCCGGAGGTGCCCAATGAAGGTGCTCGACCGCCGCACGCTTTTGCGAGGTGCAGGAGGGATCGCCATTGGCCTTCCATTTCTCGAAATCATGTCGCGATCGGGGACGGCTGCGGCGCAAACGCCGCCTCTGCCCAAGCGATTGGTCGTCTTTTTCTCCCCCGACGGGTCGATTCGCGAGAACTGGACGCCCACCGGAACGGAGACGAACTTTCAGCTTTCGCGAATCCTGGCGCCGCTCGAAGCGCACAAGCAGAACATCGTCGTCATCGATGGCGTCGACAACGTGTGCGCCACCAAGGGGCTCGGCGACGATCACATGCGCGGCATGGGGGCCATGCTGACCGGGATCGAGCTCCTGCCCGGCACCACCCAGGGCGGAGCCGGCGATCCGGCGGGTCTCGCCGGTGGTATCTCCGTCGATCAGAAGGTGGCCAACGTCATCGGCAAGAGCACCAAGTTCAAATCGCTCGAGCTCGGGGTCCTGACGGGCGGCGGTGGCACGGTCTGGGCGTACACGTCGTACGCCGACGCCAACGTCCCCCTTCCGGCCGATAACAACCCGGCCTCGGTTTTCAACCGCGTGTTCAGTCAGCTCGGCGGCGACCAAACGGCGCTGCAGAAGTTGCGCGCGCGAAGAAAGACCGTCCTCGATACGGTCATGGACGGTTACGGAAGTCTCGCCCCGCAGCTCGGTGCCGTCGACAAGGCGCGCATGGAGGCGCATTTTGCGGAGATTCGCGACCTGGAGACACGTCTCACGGCCAGTGTCGGCGCTGGCGATTCATGCGTGAAACCGGTGGCCCCCACCATCGACTACAAGGCCAACGACAATTTCCCCGTCATCGGTAAAGCGCAGATGGACCTCATGGTCATGGCGCTGGCCTGCGATCTCACGCGCGTGGCGACCATTCAATGGGAGCGTTCGGTGGGTGACGTGCGTTTTTCGTGGCTCGGCGCCGATCGAGGTCATCACGCCTACTCCCACGATGCCGACAGCGCCCTCGACACGGTGGAGATGCTCACCAAGATCAACATCTGGTACTCCGAGCAGTTCGCCTACCTGCTCACCAAGCTCGCCAGCATCAAGGAAGGAGCGGGCACGATGCTCGACAACACGCTCGTCGTCTGGTGCAACGAGCTGTCGCGCGGCAATTCCCATTCTCACCCCGACATGCCGTTCGTGCTGGCCGGCCGCGCCGGCGGGGCCCTCCGCACGGGCCGATTCCTCACCTATCCCAAATCCCCGACGGTCCCGCACAACAACCTGCTCGTGTCGGTCATGAACGCCATGGGCTTGCCCGATCAGACGATCGGCAACCCGGCGTACTGCACGGGGCCTCTCGCGAATTTGTTGTGACCCGCCGGCCGGTCAGCGCCAGCCTTCCGGCGTGAGCGCACGGCGGCTCGCGCGCGCATCATCACGGCCGGCGAGCACTACGCTGTCGGTTCCTTGCCATACCCAGGATGTGCGGTTTCCTGATCGAAACGGCGTTTGCCTCCCACTAAGGGCATGCCGCGAAACCCATCGCTGATCGCCGCCAGACTCGGCGTGCTTCTGGTGCTCCTTTTGGGCTACGGTCCGCTCGGATGCAGCGCGGAGGAGCCGCCGAATGGCCCGGAGCTGCCGAAGGATTCGGGCGGGATCGCGGACGCCAGCGTCGGTCAGGACGCGAGGGTGGATGTTTCGATCGCGGACGTTTCGATCCCGGACGTGTCAATCGCGGACGCCGCGATCGACAAGGGGTCCGCCGCGGATATCGCGACCGGAGAGGGCCCCGTGGTCGACGCGTCAAGTCGGGACGCCGCGGGGCCCGATGCACCGAGTCGAGACGCCGCGGCGCCCGATGCTCCCAGTCCGGACGTCATCGTCCCGGAGCCACCGAGCGAGGCGGGTGGTGACGGGCCGCCCGTGGTGACGGAAGCCGGCGGCGATGCGGGCGGGGTCCTTCCCGACGACACCGTGTTGGTCCCGCCGATTCCGCGCGGAACTGTCCTGGGTACGGTCACCGGCTACGAGATCAGCTCCGGATGCCCCATGCCCAGACCCGAGTTTTGTGAGGCGCCCATCTATTCGAGTTACGACCGCAACACGGCGGAGTGGTGGGACATCCTGGTCGACGAGCATCTGCTCTCGCGCGTGAACGTGGTCATGGCGCACGGGCGCGGTTGTTTCGATCTGACGACGGGACTCGACGGCAACGGCAACATGTGCCCGCGCCACCTGTCCAAGCTGGTGGCGGCCGTCGACCGTGCGGGCGCCGGCGAGGTGTATCGCGTCGGCATGTGGGACGACACGGGAGCTTACCCCGGTGCGCGCAATCACGTCGAGAACCTACCTGGCTCGACGCTCTTCGATCTGGCCGACACCACCAGCTGGCGCTTCTTCTGGGACTACAACATGAAGATCTGGTTCGACACCATTCCGAGCCGGCTCTGGTACCGCCTCGATGGCCGACCCGTCATCGCTTTCTGGAGCCTGGCCGGTGCTTTCTTCAGTAACCAGCAGGGCAACGCCTCGCGCTTGCTGCGCGATCTGCGGGCCAAGTTTCAGGCGCGGTACGGCGAGAACCCGCTCTTCATCCTCGACCAGACTTGGACCCAGCTCGATAGCACCATCACCACCGACGATGGCCAGGGCATGAACGCCTGGTTCGTCCCACCTGCCAGCAACTACACCTATCGCACATGGGGCGGCAGCAGCTGGGGCGCCTTGGTGCCCGCATTCCGCGATCCGCAGACCACCCCGGGCTGCGGTAACGCTTGCCGCGAAGTTCCGCGGCGCGACGGTCAGGCGCTGCGCGATGCGCTGGCAGCGGGGCTGACGGCGAAGTTCTCCTTGCTGGAGGGCTGGACCGACATTTACGAAAGTGCCGGCTTTTACCGCAGCTCCACGTGGCGCTTGCCCAACCTCTACATCAATGTGGTGCGCGAATCTGCCGACCCGACCCCGGCCACCCTGCGTCTGCAAGCCGAGGCTGCCGACTTGCTCTCGACGCAAAGCTCGATCGCCGACGCCGCGACCCGCGTGTACAGAAAGGATGTCACCAACATCGGCAAGCTGGCGGACGGCACTGGCTGGTACGTGGATTGGACCAAGGCAGGGGGCTGGCTGGAATTCAGCGAAGTCACGCTGGGCTGTGGCACCTATCGCCTGACCGCTCGCGTCGCGGCTGCGACGCAGCAGACGATCCATCTCGAGGTCGACGGAACCTCGCTCGGTGCCGTCACGGTTCCGCCGAGCGGCGGCGTGACGAGCTACGAGCTGGTCCACCTCGGCGCGGTGAAACTCGCCGCTGGCAAACACAACTTGCGCCTGACCGCGGATACCGTTGGCATCAACGCGGACTGGTTTTTCATTCGCCGATCGGGCGGCTGCATGTAGCCAAAGCAGGGCGCACGTTCGCCATGCGGCGCTCCTCAGGATCTACGTCGCGAAACCGGCGATTCGCTCCGGGCCTTGATCGCGCGCGCTGCGCCTGAAGGCTCGACGCTGGCGAAGCGATAGGGCGAAAAGGCGCGGAAGGCACAACCATCGGACTGCACATTTCTGGTGTGCTGGAACTCGTCCCGAAAAAGTGAAGGCGGACGGTGGGACCCCCCCTCTATACAATGTCCCTTTCGCCCAACGGGCTGCGCGAGACCGCAGCGGAACAGGATCCTGGAATGAAACGCCCCGACTCCTTTGGCATGCCCCACGTCCTCCTACTCGGCTGCGCGGTGTTGTTCGCGTGCGCGGCAGACACGGACCCGGGTTCGAGGTCCACGGGCGGACGGAGCGGCGGCGCGAGCACCGGGACGACCAGTGGTACCGCTGGGGCATCGACAGGTGGCGCAACGACGTCGACGAGCGGAACCACGTCCGGCGGTAGCTCATCGGGCGCGACGTCAGGTAGCGGCGGCGCGACGGGCGGTACGACATCCGGAGGGGGATCGGCTGGCCAGGGTGGTCAGGGTGGCACCGGAGCCGGCGGCGGGGGCGGCCAGGGCGGGACCGGGACGGGCGGCGCAGGCGGCCAGGGCGGGACGGAGACGGGCGGCGCGGGCACGGAGGGCGGCACACCTGACGGCGGTGGGAAGGACGCGAGCGCCGAAGTAGGTCGAGGCGACTCGGGCGGGAGCGAGGCCGGTGGATCGGATACAAGTGTCGGTGACGCCGGATTCCCTCCGATCACCGAGTGTCCGAAACCCTCCGTCGACCGACTGCAGGTATGGACGTCGAGCGGTCCGGCCGAAGGCACGACCATCCCGCCGACGGGCGACTTGCTCGTCATGGACGGGGGCCGCTACGTCGCCAAGGTCCAGTTTCTCAATGTCGAATGGCACGTTTGCCCTGTCTACCTCGGCAACCAGTTCAGCGCGAACGCCAACCTGTCGGCGTCGTCCGGCTTCATGCTCACCTACAGCTCGACGTCGGACATGTACGTGCAGGCTCGTCCGACATCGCACTGGAACGGAGGCGACCAGTGGGCGACGAAGATCCCCTCGACGGGCGGCATGACGGTCACCCAATTCTTCTCGTTCGATCCCGCGAACTGGAAATCGATCTTCGGCACGCCCACCTGGACATTCGCCGACACGCTCAAGGAAGTGCTCGGATTCGTGTTCGTCGGTCAAACACCGAACACCATCACCTTCTACGGCTTGCGCTTCGACGGGTACATTCCGCCCTGCCGCTGAAAGGGGCGCGACTCAGCCGCGGCGCCGGAAGCGAAGCGCGTACACGAAATACGTACGCTCGAACGCTCCCGTCCAGAGCCACGGCTCGAGAAGCTCCGGGTCGCCGCCCATTGCCTGAAGGACGGGGTCGGCCTGTACGATTTCCTCGATGAGGTTCGGGTTCGCGGCGTGATAGAACGCTCCCTTTTCGACGATGTCGCCCATCACGTCGAACAGGTTTTGGTCCGGGCGCACGTCGGCGAGGGGGAACGCGTTCGACGACGTGAGGTCGGACGCAAGTAACGCGGTTCCTCCTGGAGCGGTGAGTCCCAGCAGCATCGCGAGGTGCGTCCTAACGAGCGAAACCCGTAGGGGCCCGAGCATCGGGTGTCCGTCGCCCAGCGCATCGCGCGCGCTGAACGACATCTGGGTGAGGACGCAGGCCGAGGCGACGAGGTCGTAGGGGCCGCCCAGCCCCGCGACGGCCGCGATGGCCGATGACGAGGTCGACGCAATGTCGTGCGCCGTCGGCGCCACACGCTTCCACCGCTTGAGCCGGTTCTCGAACCCCGACAGGTCGATAGGCGCGTGCACATGGAGCAACGCTTGTACCGCCGGCGTCTGCCGCGACACCGCGGCGAGGAGCGCGGCCCTGTCGATGTCGACCAAGTGGATCGCCGAATACTGAGCTGCCAGCTTGTCGAGATCCACGTCGTTGCATTGGCCGGCTCCGAGCAAGCAGAGGCGCCCGCCCGTTGCCGAGCTCATGAGCAGGTCGGTGAAGCGCGCGCGATGGCCGGCATAAAGGTCCCAGGCATCCGCCAGCGCCGCCATGAATGTCGACATCTTGCCTGGCGAGCCGCCCGCGTCAAACGACGATCATCTACCGCAGGACGAGTTCGATTCCGAGCGATCCGAGCACGAGCGGCTGGCCCCAAGAGCCCGATGGTCGATCGGCGAATGCGAAGACGGGACGCGGGATAGCGATGGCACCGACGACATCGGCTCGAAGCCAGAGTGACCAAGCGACCGAGACCGCGTAGCCCATGTGCACGAGGGGTGTTGCCACCAGCGTGTCGTGATTTCTCCCGAGGAAGCCCGCGTTGGGGGATCCCTCGGTGTGGACGAGGGCCGCGCCGATGCCGGCGCCGAGATCGAGTGTGCACCAGCGCATCGCGAGCGGTCGCCAGTGAGCTCCTGCCGCGACGAGACCGAACTTCAGGCTGGCCGAGCCTTCGTTTTCCTTCCACGTGGCCTGACCCATCGGAACGAGTCCGACGGCTTCGATGCCCCAGCCTGGCCGCAATAGCCAGTGAAGCGAAACCAGCGCCTGCCATGAGACCCCGGAAGTGTCCCCGCTCGTTGCAAGGGCGGGCCCCAAGGAGACATCCAGCGTGGGAGGTCCGCGCAACTCGACCGCCGACGCCGGCCGGTCGACGTCGCGCGCAATGGGCGGGGGGGCTTGGCCAGCGTCGGCCGCGGAGGGTGATGCGACGTCGTTGAGCGAAGTGCGCAGGGCTTCGACGGCGCGCAGTGCAACCACCGCAGGATCTTGCTCAATCGCTACGACGGCACGGAGGACGATCCGGCCGGACGCTCGATGGACGGTCCAGACACGAACCTCGCCGCTGGCCCGGTCGACGCCAATCGTGGCCACGGCTTCGCTGGTTCGCGACAAGAGCTCGATTTCGGAATCACCGGCGGTCGCCGGCGAAGGTTGCATGGTCCTGACTTCGAACCCCAACGCGCCGAGCTCCGCGGTCATGCGCATCGACATCGGATCACCGCCGGCGTCGATGAGCAGGATCCTCCGCATGCGCGAGTGCCGCGCGGGATCAGCCTGCGCCCGAAGGGAGAGGGAGGAAAGAAGAAGGACGACGGCGGTGACCCGCGCCGACGACACCCAGCTACGCGTCAGATACGGCCTGTCCCGGCCACGGAAATGTCCGATGGGCCCGTCCTCTTCGGCATCAGCGCGTGGAAAGCTGTCGAGCCAGCGGGGCCTGCGTGCCATTGGGATAGTCCCGAAGGTAGCGTGCGGCGGCCTGGCGGGCCTTTTCCTCATCTCCAGCGCGCTGCCACGCTTCGATCAGGCGTCCCTCGGCTTCGCCTCGAAGCTTGCCGTCGGGTTGCTCGCGCAAGTACACCTCGAACCAGCGAGCTGCCGAGGCGAAGTCTTGGTCCTGATCGAAGGCCGTCAATCCCAAGCTGTAGGCGCTCCGGCCGCCGCCCGCCAACTTGGCGCGTGCGGCGAGGTACGCCTGACGAGCTCGGGTCGGGTTGCCGGAGAATCGCGCGGCGTCGCCCAGTACCAGCAAATCGGCACCCGAAGCACGGCGGCATTCCTCGTCGAACCCCCGCCGCTCCACGAGCTCCAACGCTTCGCGAAATCGTCCCTTCGATATCAGCGTCCGCCAAGCACTTGCATCCATCAAGTCGGGGGAGCTGGGGAGCCGCGCGGTGGGTCGCGTACGGTGCTCGACGCTCGCCGTCGGCTCGAGCGGGCTCCGGACTGCGGGTCGAGGGTCGGTCTCCGAGTCGCCTGCAGGATTGTCGTTGGTCCCCGCTGTCGGGGTGACCGTCGGCTGTCCCTCCGTACTGCTCGCCTCGCCCCGCGTCTCGACGATTTCCTCTTGTCCTGCTTTGCAGAGCACACGCAGGGCTTCGCCTCGGGCGATGGGCTTCGGCTCGCGCAGGCATGGACCCGAAACCAGCACCGCACCTTCCTGGAGCCGCAAACGGAACACTTCGTCGTTGGCATCCCAGCTCACATCGAATCGAGTCCCGACGACTGCAACCTCGAAGGGCCCTACGTCGACGAGCCAACGGCTTGCCGGCCGGTGCAAGACCGCGGCGCTCGCGCTGCCCCGCTCGAGTACGAGCCGCGCACCGCTCGCATCGATGGCGCTGACGCGTGCCCGCGACCCCGCTGAAAGGGAGAAGAGCGTTCCGTCCGAGAATTGCAACGGAAGAGGACCGCCGCTCGGTGCCGCGATCCAGGCCCCAACGTGCCCGGCCTCGCCGCCAAGGCCGACAGAGAATCCCAGATCGCGGCGCCTCTGCTGCTGCCGGGACACGAATGCCCAACCCAGCGTGCAGAGGAGGCAAAGCGCTGCCGCGGCCAAGATCCGCGGTCGCCGACTGACGCTCGCGGTAGCCCGTCGCCACGGTGTCCGCCGCGCCTTCGCCTTGGCCAAGTAGGCAGCACGCTCGCGCGCCTGATCTTGATCCGCTCGAACGGTCTGCCACAGGTCATCGGAGGGGTTCATCGGTTCCTCGTGCGGTCGTCCGCGATGTGCTCCCGAAGAAGAGGATCCCTACCGGCCGCATCCCAAAAAAGCTCTTGTGCGCGGACGAGCCTCCGTTTGATCGTTGCCAACGATACGCCCGCCATCTCCGCGATGTTGGCGAGCTCCATGCCTTCGACGAAGCGCAGAGCAAAGGCGATTCGTTCATCGGTCGGAAGCGCATCGAGAACGGCGTAGGTGCGTTTCAGCGTCTCGCTGACTTCGGGTGAAACGATGGTCGCAGCCGTTTCCGGCAAATCGTGCGGCGCAAGGAAGCGCAGCCAGCGGCGACGGGTGCGCCGGTTGCGGAGAAAGGCGCGCGCAGTGAAAAGCGCGATACTGCCGATCCATCCTTTGAGCGCCGACGATTCTCGGAGACCGCGGATACCCTCCAGCGCCCTGGCGAACACTTCATGGATGAGATCAGGCACCTCGGGATCCACGCCGACGACGCGGACGATGAGACGTTCGACGTACGCGCCGTAGCGATCGAACAACAATTCCGACGCCCCCGCCTCGCCCGCCTTCAACGACACGACGAGGACGGCGTCTGTGGAGGCGACGGGCCAGAGACGCACGACGCCATCTTGTAACGCGTGGCCGGCCTTGATGTGCTTCGTCGCGCTCAAGCTCGCTCCATGTCAAGGACTCCCCAGAACAGTATCCGAGGTCGTCGTCCAAGGCTCACGGGGGAGGGGAGACGGCCAGGAGACAGACCACGGAGAAGGCGCCGCCCGATCCGACTTACTCATGGAAATGCTTCGCAAATCGTTTGAATTGCGACCGGCTCGAGGCGGGAGTTCTCGACGCGGGAAAGATGACGCGCTGCAGGCTGACGGAGAATGGCGACGGTCGCTAGGGGAGACGGTAAAGCGCCAGGACCTCGGATGCTGTCAACGCCCGACGATAGATCCGGACCTCATCGATTGCGCCAGTCACGTAGTCTCCATCGAGGCCCATGAATTTCGAGCGACCGATGCATGTGTGCCCGAGCCCCCTCCAGGGCATTGTCAAGATCGCACTGCCATGGAGCGCGCCGTCGACATAAAGAGCGATCGTGTTCCCATCGAACACACCCGTGAAGTAGGACCAGGTTCCGGCCGCGGTCTGGGTGCTCGCCGAAGCGGACGCGGCGACCGGCGCCGACGCGTTGTCGGAGGCTCGGACTTCCAGTGTGAAGAAGCCGGCCGCGTGCTGCTTGAAAAAGAAGGCACTGTCCCAGTTGCCATCGAGGCTGACGACGGCTTGGTTGCCGGCAGCGACGCTCAAGTTGACCCATGCGCTGACGGAATAAGGCCTGCTCGTATCGACGACGGCGTTGGGGATGTCGACGAACGCCCCTGCGGCGTTCAGCGCCAGACCATGATTTCCGATCTTGCCGGCCCCCCAAGTCGCCCCCTCTTGCAACGACCCATGGTTCCCGTGGCCCGACGAGTCGCCCGCGATCACCCCCATCCCTTCATCGAACTTCCAGTGGCCGGCGAGGGTGGGATCCGCAGTTGTTGTCGCGTCCGGCGGCGCGTACCCGTCGCCCGAGGCGTCGGACGGTTCGCTGTCGATGAGAGGGACCACGACGTCCGCGCAGCCGATCGGCCCTGCCCCGAGCAAGGTCACGACACCGCACCCGAGCAAGGCGGCTCGTGTCAGCACAGAAGTCTCACGAACGCACCGATCACTTCAGCGTGGCAGTCAGCGTACCATAGCCGATTTGATCGAACCCCCCGCTCGTGGAGCCGTAGTCTCCTCCGCCACCCTCGGGGCGAACTTTTGCGGCATAGGCCGCGCTATAGGGTGCAGCCACACCCAACCGATTCACATAGTGGTTATAGACGAGCTCCCATATCGGCCGGATGTTCCCTCTTCCCCCTTCCGCGATCACCGGCTGCGTGACACCGACGCAATTGCTGTACGTGACGTAAGGGACGGTGTTTCCAAGGTTGTAGCTGGCGACATACTCGGCTCCCGCCAAGAAGCGGTTCTGGCTGTAGCCGTACATGTCATCTCCTTGTTTCCACGCCATCTCACAGAAAGTGCCCATCAAGCCGATCCCGAGCGTGTTGTGGCCCTGATCACGGCCGCTCTCCTGCCACTGCCCCAAGTTTCCGGGGTGAAGGTAAAAGACGGCGTTACCGATAGCGCCGTTTCCACCTCCGTTTTTGAAGTAGTCGATCGCCTCGTTGTAAATGGCCCGATCGTCGACCAGCACGCCGATCGCCAGCACCGACGCCATGTTGCAGAGATCCCAGTTGGCGTAAAAATGAGTGAGGCAGCTGTCCCCGTTGTGGCGCGCGAGAAAATCGTGGTTCAAAGGGTAGAAGACCTGCAGCATCATGGTCTTGAACCGCGCGAAGTCGGGTGGCGCCCAGCCGCTGTACGTCCGCATGATCTCCGCGGCGTTCGCGATTTGGTACCCTTGCAGCCCGGCCAACAAGAACTTGTCCGTGTTCCCGCCGAGGCCCGTCAAGACGGCAGACCAAGCATTCAGAACCTGCACCGACTTGTCAGCATAGGCTGCGTCGCCGGAAATTTTCCACCGGAGCGCCAACGCATAGGCAGCCGCAGCGTCATTGAAGAGCTGCGCATAGTTCTCGGGATGAACGCCATCCGCTCCCCGGTAGACCACGGCAGCAGGGTTGGGCGTCCAATTCAGCGACGCGTGCGCATTGGCGACGAGCTTGTCCCACCCGGATTTCCAGGGCTGTGCGCCGGCGGCGACTTGCGCGGTCATACGGTCGAAATCCTCCGTCGAATGAAGAAGGCCCGGATGAAGAAAGCCCTGGGTTGGACCGTCGGGCGCGCTCGCATCGCGGCTGGAGTCTGCCCTCGGCGCGTCGACGACGGTGTTGGCGTCCGTTTTGCCGTCCGCGCCTCCGCCGTCTGCACCCGCGGTGCCGCTCGTCCCACCACTCCCGGTGCTGCCCGCGGCACCACTGCCGCCACCGCCCGCGGCACCGCTGCTGCCACCGCCCGTGGAGCCGCTGCTACCACCCCCAGCGGCACCGCTGCTGCCGCCAGCGGCACCGCTGTTGCCACTGCCCGCGGCACCGCTGCCCGCGGCACCGGTGTTGCCACTGCCCGCGGCACCACCGTTGCCATCGCCAGCGGCACCACTGCCGCCACCGCCGTTTCCTCCGCCCGTCCCAGCGCCGCTTCCGCCGCCGCGCCCCACGGGCCCGTCGGTGCCACCCGTACCGCAGGCCAGCGGAACCAATAGAAAAACGACGAAGGCAGTGATCATCGGGCGCAATCGTGTCATCGGCCGTCTCCGTGAATGCAGTACGCCCAAATGGGCGCTCGTGGCTCGTGCAGCGGCCCGACAGTGCCGAACGCGCAGCTCCTCGGTGCTCATGGGCTGCTCAGTATCGGTACGCCGCCGCAACGGCTCAGGGGGGGTGGCACTGGCACCGCAACCGCCGCGCCGTTACTCGATCACCAAGCCGGCGCCTTTGGCCAGGCCGAGGCCCGCGCGGCGATGATCTGGTCGACGAGTCGGTCGAATGGCGCGTCCACGCGGCGTCGCGCTTCGTCTTCGTCGTACCAGGCCATGATTTCTTCTGCGCCACGGCAGAAGGGGATTTCGGCGCGGAAATCGGGCACGAGCCGCTTGATCTTGGTGTTGTCGAAGACCGTGCTGTGGCTCTTGTCGCCGAGGAGGCCGGCGCCCCAATCGGGATCGCATGCAGCAATGACGCTCGATGGTACGTGAACGAGCCGCGCTTCGGCGCCCGCCGCGCGCGCCAGGAGGTGATGAATCTGATTCCACGTGAGGACTTCGTCGGAGGTAATGTGCACCGATTCGCCGATCGCCCCATCGTGCCCCAGAAGCCCGACCAGACCCGTCGCGAAGTCGCGATGGTGAGTCAGCGTCCAGAGTGACGTCCCGTCACCGTGCACGATCACGGGCTTTCCGCGCCGCATCCGGTCGATGACCGTGTAGCCTCCGTGCGTCGGAAGGAGCGTGCGATCGTAGGTGTGGGATGGGCGCACGATGGTGATGGGGAACTTTTCCTCGCGATAGGCTCGGAGCAGCCGTTCCTCGCACGCGATCTTGTTGCGCGAATACTGCCAGAAGGGATTGTCGAGCGGCGTCGACTCCGTGATCGGCAACCGCGCGGGAGGCGTTTGGTAGGCGGATGCGGAACTGATGAATACGTACTGTCGCGTGCGATCACGAAAAAGCGCAAGATCGCGTTCGATCTGATGCGGCTCGAAGACGATCCAGTTCACCACCACGTCGAACCGAAGATCCTTGAGCCGATGCCTGACGTTGGCGGCATCGTCGATGTCGGCATGAAGGATTTCCGCCTCGCGCGGCGGCGGACGCGAGGTGGTCGTCCCGCGGCAGAGAAGAAAGAGCTCGATTTTGCGGTGAACCGCGAGGGCCGCGCACGCGGAGCTGATGATGCCGGTCCCGCCGATGAAGAGAACTTTCATTGCTCCTGGATTCCTAACCGTCCCAAGCTCCACGACCTCCCCTGGCACGCCAGGAGTGTCCCACGACGAGCGTCACGACGGGCATGGAAGGGTGCTCCCCGGTTGAAACAGGGAGAGCGGTCGGATCTCGTAGGCGCCCTTCGTCGAGCTGGCGCGCGCGAGATCCCGGGCGGCCTCGATCGCCTCGTCGAACGTCGAACAATCGACGATGTAAAAGCCGAGCAGGACCTCCTTGGTTTCGGCAAACGGTCCGTCCGTGATGTGGGGCGCGCTGCCCTTTCTCAGCGTTTTCGCGCGGGTCGTCGGCATCAAACGGGCTACGGGTCCGAGCTTGCCTTCCTTCGTCAGCTTTTGCTGAACGACCATGAGCTTGGCTATCGCCGCGTCGTCCTCGTCCTTGGTCCACGAACCGACGACTTCTTCGGAGTCGTAGCAAAGAATGGCGTAGTGCATGCGATCGCTTCCTACCACGAAGAGACCGTTGAGGCGACGACCGAGCGCGCGTAAGCTGCGCGCGCCATGAACGAAACACAGCAATACTTCGCGACCGAAATTGCACTCGACCACGCCGACGGGATCATCCCGCGACGCGAGGCGTTGCGCCGGCTTTTGCTTTTGGGCTTGACCGCAGCGTCGGCGTCGTCGCTTCTCGCAGCCTGCGAAGACGAGCGATCGCCGCCGCCGGAAACACCGAGCGACGCTGCGAGCGACTCGGTCGTATCGACGCCGCCGCCCAACGTGACCGTTCAACCGGACGCAGCCCTGCCGACGGCGCCGATCACATTTCCGGGTGTCGAGGGGCGGACGCTGCAGGGCGCCTGGGCCACGGCTGCCCAGCCGCTCGGCGCCGTGCTCGTCATGCATGAAAACCGCGGGCTCACCGATCACATCGCCAACGTGGCTGGGCGCTTTGCTGCCGCCGGGTACGCCGCCTTGGCGCTCGATCTCCTGTCGGAGGAAGGCGGCACGGGTTCCTTTGCGGATGCCGGCGAGGTCACCGGAGCGCTCGGGCAAATCATGCCGGCCCGCTTCGTGGAGGACATGCGCTCTGCGCTCGACGAGCTCGCGCGTCGCGTGCCTGGCAAAAAGCTGGGCGCGATTGGCTTCTGCTTTGGCGGCGGCGTCGTCTGGCGTCTCATCGGATCGAAGGATCCGCGCCTCGCCGCGGCCGCGCCCTTTTATGGTCCGCTTCCGATGGGCGTCGATTTCGCGGACTCGCAGGCAGCGGTGCTAGGCGTCTATGCCGAACTCGACACCAACGTGAACGGATCGCGCGACGCGGCCACGTCGCTCCTCCAAGGGGCTGGGCTGACGCACGAAATCGTGACGTTTCCGAGCGCCAATCACGCCTTCTTCAACGACACCGGCGCCCGTTACAATCCCGAAGCCGCGGCGGCAGCGTGGGCCAAGGTGCTCACCTGGTTCGGGCAGCATTTGGCGTAAGTCGGCGCCCTTCCGTCGCCGGGGAGTAGAATCGCCGCATGGTACGGCTTGATCTGTTCACGGTGCTCGCGGCGCTCGGTTCGGGATTGATGGCGGGTTTCTTCTTCGCATTTTCTGTGTGCGTGATGAAGGCGCTGGGAAAGCTTCCGCCGGAGCAAGGGATCGCTGCCATGCAGTCGATCAATGTGGTCGTCATCAACCCCGTGTTCTTGACGGTGTTCCTTGGTACGGGCGTAGCGTGCGCCGTCGGAATTCTCCAATCGCTCCTGCGTTGGCAGGATTCGGGAGCCGCGTGCTTGCTGGCCGGCGGAGCGCTTTATCTCTTGGGAGCGATTCTGGTGACGATGGTGTTCAACGTACCCCGAAACAACGCTCTGGCAGGCCTCGCGCCGACCAGCGCGGAAGGTGCCAAGCTCTGGGCCGCGTACCTTTCCAGCTGGACAGCCTGGAATCACGTGCGAACCATGGCCTCGCTCGCGGCAGCGGCGCTGCTGACGGTGGGACTCCGCTTTCGCGCGTAGATAGCGCCCCGCATCGCAGCGAAAGGGGCGCACCCCTCGGGCGCCGCTCGCAATGAACCGCGCGAAGGAGATCGGCTCAGCGGGTGAGGTGTGACGATCCGCGCTGGCGAACCAATGCGTCGCCATAGAACCCGACGAGCTTCTCCCCGTACGCGGGTCCGACCGCATCTGCGTAGTGGCGGTGCGTCGCGCCGCTGACCAGCCACCACGACTTCGGCTCGCGCGCGGCGTCGAAAAGTGCGCGTGATTGAGCGGGCGGGACGACGTCATCGGCCGTACCGGCAATGACGAGAACGGGACGCGGTGCGATCTCGGCAATCACGTCCACGGGACGGAGCTCGTCGGACTTCATTCCGAGCCAGTGCGCGGTCCACAACGCGGGCCATTGGCTCAAAATCCCCCAATGGCGATACTCGTGCCGTAGCTCGTCATCGGCGTCGGCGAACGCTCCCTCGACGACGAGCGCCGCGACGCGCGGGTCGCGTGCGGCAACTTGGATCGCGATCATGGTGCCCATCGAGAACGCGAACACGCCGATACGCTCGGCGTCGATTCCGGGCGCTCGGGATGCAAAGTCGACCGCTGCACTGAGCGCCGCGCGCTCGCCCGCATCCCACGTGACGGCACCGCTGCTCTCTCCATGCCCGGGCCAGTCGAAGAGAAGCACGCCAAAACCATGCTGGGCCAGCAAATGGGCCTCGGAGGCAAGCTGCGTTCGATCGGCATCGGCGCCATGCAAAAGTAGTACGGCGGCGCCGTTCGACGACGGGATGAACCAGCCACGCAACGTGTTGCCCCGCGCTTCGAACTCGACGGCTTCCAGCTTCTCATGCGCGAGAATGGCGGGTCGTGCCGGGACGGAACGGTCCGGACGAAAGTCCGCACGGAACTCATGACGCGCAGCCGACGCAGCGATCATCAAGGGCACGACGGACACGGTAATGAGCCCGCCAATTCGAAGCCATCGCATACGCCATCAAGCTAATCCCTGGCACCTCACGACGAACTGGGTATCTGGTCGTATAGGTAGCTCGCCGCAACCTGCTAGCGTTCGCGCGATGACCTCGACCCACATCCGTCAACATCTGAAAGCGCCTCGCGCAAGCATCTATCGTGCGCTTCTCGATGCGCGTGCGGTCGCGGCGTGGATGGTGCCGAACGGCATGACCAGTCACGTGCACGCGTTCGAGCCCCGCGAAGGTGGATCGTTCCGGATCTCGCTCACGTACGACGCGCCGACCAGTACCGGCAAAACGACCGCACAGACCGACACCTACCACGGCCATTTCGTGAAGCTCGTGAAGGACGAGCAAGTGGTGGAAGTGGTCGAGTTCGAGACGACGGATCCTGCGCTGCAAGGCGAGATGACGATCACGATCGCGCTGGCCGATGCAGACGGCGGCACTGATCTCACGGCTGTGCATGACAGGTTGCCGCCCGGCGTGCCGGCCGCCGACAACGAGACTGGCTGGCGGCTGTCACTCGCGAAACTCGCGGCGCTCGTCGAGGCGGGGTAGCACGCGCGACCCGTCCCTCCGCCGCGGGACCCTTGCGCATCGCAACGAAGGAGCGTAAGCCCTGTCACCCTAGCGCGCGATGCGGCAAGGTCGCGCTTCCCGAGAACGCTGCTGAGAAAGGGTTCCGCCATGAAAAAATTTCTCGTTCTTTACAAAGCGCCAACGGCCTCGTTCGAGCAGATGATGAAGGCCACGCCGGAGCAGCAGAAGGCAGGAATGGATGCGTGGATGGCCTGGAGCAAGAAGGCCGCCACGTCGATCGTCGACATGGGGTCACCGCTCGGAAAGAGCCTGCGCGTCAACAAGGGCAGCGCCTCCCCGACCACCAACGACCTCGGCGGATACTCGATCCTGCAGGCGGAGTCGAAGGAATCGCTGGGAGAGACCCTCAAGGGGCATCCTCATTTCATGACCCCGGAAGGCTTCATCGAGGTCGTCGAGGTGATGCCGATACCTGGCATGTGACGCGCCCGTCACAACTCCTGTAGCGCCCGGTGCACGAGCTGGACGCAAATCGAGCCCTCACCGACCGCGGAGGCGACGCGCTTGACGCTCGTCGAGCGCGCGTCGCCGACGCAGAACACGCCGGGGATGCTGGTCTCCATCAGGTAGGGCCGGCGGGGGAAGGGCCAATGGGCGCTGGCGAGATCCTCCGGAAGAAGATCGGCGCCGGTCTTCACGAACTTTCTGTCGTCGAGAAGCAAGCAGCCCTCGAGCCAGGCGGTGTTGGGATCCGCGCCGGTCATCAAGAAGAGGTTGCGGATATCGCGGGTCTCTCGCTCGCCAGTGTCGAGGTGCCGCCACTGGATTCGTTCGAGACCCTTCTCCCCCTCGAGCGCCTCGACTTCCGTTCGCGCGCGCAAGGCCACGTTGGGGGTGTGCTCGATGCGCTGGATCAAATAGCGCGACATGCTTTCCGCCAGGCTCGGGCCGCGCACCAGCATATGTACGCGTTTGGCTGTTCCGGAGAGGAAGACCGCCGCTTGGCCGGCCGAGTTGGCCCCTCCCACGATAGCGATCTCCTCGCCCTCGCACAGCTGACTCTCCAAATGGGTGGCGCAGTAATAAACCCCGGCTCCCTCGAAGCGCGCGAGCAACGGAATATCGAGCTTTCTGTATTTGACACCAGCAGCGATGATGATGGTGCGGGTTCGTAGCACCTGCCCATCGGACAAGTGGAGGCGATACGGCCGACTGTCGCAATCGAGGCGGACGACTGTGCGGCCGATGGCGACCTCGGCGCCGAACTTCTCCGCTTGTGTGAGGGCGCGCCCGGAAAGTGCCTGCCCCGAGATCCCGGTGGGAAAACCGAGGTAGTTCTCGATGCGCGAGCTGGTGCCTGCTTGCCCGCCGGGCGCGGTGCTCTCGACGACCAGCACGTCCAATCCTTCAGACGCCCCGTAGACCGCCGCGGCGAGCCCAGCAGGCCCCGCGCCGACGATGACAACCTCGCGCAGATCCGTGGCATCGAGATCGGCACTCAGGCCGAGCGCCGTCGACAGCGTCTCGATGGACGGGTTCTTGAGGACGTGGCCCGCCTGGCACACGATCACCGGTACGTCGCCCACTCCGATGTGAAAGCGATCGAGCAAGGTCTGTACGCTCGGATCCGTTTCGACGTCCTGGTAGGTGAAGGGTTGCCCGTTGCGGCTCAGGAATTCCCGGATGTGCTGGGTGCTGCCCGAGTGGCGCGAGCCGAGCAGCACCATGTCCTGCGTGCCTTGGGCCATAAATGCGACGCGTCGAAGAATGAACGCGCGCATGAGGATCTCGCTCAGCTCCGAGTCCCGTTGCACGAGGGTGCGCAGATCTTCGCGGTCGACGGCGATGACCGCTCCGTCACTCGCCCCCCGCGCGCGCACCAAGCTGCGCCGCGCCGACAGCATGTTGATCTCTCCGGTGAATTGGCCAGGGTCGTGCACCGTCACCGGCTCTTCGTGGTCGCCGATCGGTCGCACGATCTCGATCGCGCCCGAAAGCACCACGAAGAACCGGGTGTTCTGGTCGCCGGCATCGAAGAGCACTTCTCCCGCGCGCACGTCCCGTCGATGCCCGACGCTCGCAATGCGCTCGATCTGCGCTGCCGTCAGCCGCGGGAACATCTGCGCGGCGCGGTCCATGATGTTCGTGGCCACGGCCGTTGCTAGCGCGTTCCCGGCCCGCCGTCACCGATCAACCCCTGGGACGTATGGTACGGCCGCTCTCGGCACTGAGCGATCGCCCGCTCGGGGTGCCTCGGCGGCGGCGGCCGTCACGCGTTCGGCCGCCCATCGGGCAGAGACGTTGCGACGCGCGCCGATGTAGCTAAAGAATCCTTCGCGAGCAGACTCGCGCTGACGCGCGACGGAACGGGGAGGCGGCTGGCGCCGGGGAGAAAGTGGCGGCCTCTCTGCGCCAGCCGCCGCCGCCGAGGTCACCCCGCTCGGGCTTTGAATCCGTGGGCGGAGGAGCATCGACCGGCGCGTTGTCGGATGATGCCGATGCCTGGCATGTGAACACGCGCGGGCGCTCCACACCTGGACGTCGTTGACCAAGGACAGAAGCATCCGCTCAATGCACAACTCGATTGTGAGCCGCGCGAGTGGGCTCTGGAGTCAGATCAATGCCTCGTAAGATGTCGGGCGCTGGCACTTCGCGGGCGCACTTCGCGCTCGCCCGCCGAGCGAGCTTTGGAATCAGACTTCGCTGAACGGCAGTGGCGGCGTGTCCGTCGATCTGTCACCGATTGTGCGGGCAGGTCTCGAATACGTGGTCGATCAAGGGATCGTGTCGCGGTCCGCCGTCGTCCCCTGGGTCGCGCTGTCCCCCACCAACGAGCGCTTCATGTTGCGCGTAGCGGGCTTGATCCGACGCGCCCCGCCGAAGGTTTTTCGCTTCGCCTGGCGCTGGTCGTTAACTTCTGAAGAAGGTAAAACAGCCCGCGATGTCATAGCCTACGATGGGCGAAGACCTGTACGGTCGATCACTTCGAGTGATCGAAGACCCCCCATAGCCCCAGCGGGGTGCCTCGGCGGCGGCGGCCGGCGCAGAGAGGCCGCCTCTGTTTCACCAGCGCCATCCGCCCCCCGTTCCGTCGCGCGCTCGTCGCGGGTCTGCTTGCGCCGCTCTCCGTAGATACACCGGCGCGCGTAACGAACGTCTCTACCCGATGGGCGGCCGAACGCGTGACGGCCGCCGCCGCCGAGGCACCCCGAGGGGGCGATCCTCCAGGGCGCCTGTCTTCGCGCAGGCGCCCGTCTTCGCGCACTTCAGCTACTTCTTCGCAGCCTCCGCGGCGAGCTTCTCGCGGTATTTCTTGGTCATCTCTTCTTGCTCTTGCTTGGGCACGACGGCGTACCTGGCAAACTCCATGGTGAACGTGCCTTTGCCCTGCGTCGCGGACCGCAGATCCGTCGAGTACCCGAACATGGCGTTGAGCGGCACTTCGCAGGTGATGCTGACGCTGTCGCCGCCGACCGTCTCTAGAATGACTCCGCGCCGCTGGTTCACTTGGCCGACGACCGATCCCTGGAACTCCGTGGGAGCGTCGATCTCGACCTTCATGATGGGCTCCAAGATGGTCGGCTTGGCGCCCGCGTAGGCTTCTCGAAAGCCCATGAGCGCGGCGGTCTTGAACGCCATCTCGGAAGAGTCGACCGCGTGGGACGCGCCGTCGTTGATCACGCAGCGTGTGCCGACGATCGGAAAGCCAATCAGCGTGCCCTTTTTCACCCCTTCCTTGAAGCCCTTGTCGCATGACGAGATGAACTCGCGGGGGATCGATCCGCCGGTGACGTCGTCGACGAACTCGTAGGTCTCGACCGCGTCGGCCGGTAGCGGCTCGAGGTAGCCCATGATCTTGGCGTATTGTCCCGAGCCACCGGTCTGCTTCTTGTGGGTGTAGTTGATCTCGGACCGCCGGGTGACGGCCTCGCGGTAGGCGACCTGCGGTTTGCCCGCCACCACGTCGCAGTTGTACTCGCGCCGCATGCGCTCCATGTAGATGTCGAGGTGCAGCTCACCCATGCCGCTGATGATGGTCTGTTGCGACTCCTCGTCCTGGTGCACGCGGAACGTCGGATCTTCCTTGGTGAAGCGGTTGAGCGCCTTGGAGAAGTTCGCTTCCCCCGCGCGGTCCTTGGGCGCCACGGCGAGCGAGATGACGGGCGCGGCGACATGCATCGACGTGAGCGTCCAATTGACTTTGCCGTCGGTGAACGTTTCGCCGGAGCTGGCCTCGACGCCGTAGAACGCGACGATGTCGCCGGCCTCGGCGGAGGGGATCTCTTCGCGGTCCTCGGAGTGCATCCGGAACATGCGGGGGACGCGCACTTTGCGCATCTCGTTGCTCGTATTGTAGATGGTGTCGCCGGCCGTTACCGTCCCTTGATAGACGCGGAAGTAGGTGAGCTGCCCGTACTTGTCCTGCTGCAGCTTGAACGCCAGGCCGACGAAGGGCTTGGTCGGATCGGACTCGACCATGACCTTCTCTTCCCCCTTGTTCTGATCGTGCGCCTCGTTGACGATCTCGGTCGGTCGCGGGAGGTAGTGCACGATGCCATCGAGCAGGAGCTGGACGCCCTTGTTCTTGATGGCCGAGCCGCACATCACGGGGGTCATCTTGAGGGCCAACGTCGCGCGACGGATCGCGGCGCGCAGCTCCTCCACCGAGATCGGCTCCTCGTTGATGAACTTCTCGGCGAGCGTGTCGTCGACATCGGCGACATCGTGGATGATTTTCTCACGAGCCGCGGCAACCGCCTTCACGTACTCGGCGGGAACTTCTTCCTCGCGAACGATTTCGCCGTCGTCGCCATCGAAGAAGAACGCCCTGCCGATGATGGGGTCGATGATCCCCGAAAAACCTGCCTCGGCACCGATCGGCACCTGGATCTTCACCGGGTGATGTCCGAGCTTTTCCTTGAGCATGTCCGCCACGCGCTCGTAGTTGGCGCCGGGATTGTCCATCTTGTTGACGAAGGCGATGCGCGGAACGCGATAGCGCTTCATTTGCTTGTCGACGGTGATGGACTGGCTTTGCACGCCCTTGCCCGAGTCGAGCACGAGAATGGCGCCGTCGAGCACCCGGAGCGCGCGCTCCACCTCGATGGTGAAGTCCACGTGACCGGGCGTATCGATGATGTTGATGTTGTGGGGCTCGAGGTGTTGCTGCGATCCGTTCCAGACGCAGTAGGTGGCGGCGGACTGGATGGTGATGCCTTTCTCGCGTTCGAGATCCATCGAGTCCATCTTGGCGCCGACGCCGTCTTTGCCGCGCACCTCGTGGATTTTGTGAATTCGACCCGTGTAAAAGAGGATGCGCTCGGTGAGCGTCGTCTTGCCGGAGTCGATGTGCGCGGAGATGCCGATGTTGCGGATGCGGTCTAAGGGGATGCGAGCGTCCAAGGGATTCTCTCTTTTCGACGGGAGCCTGGTGGTTGAGGACGCCCAGTTAGCACGTCGGCGGATTTTTGGTAGCGACGGTACTGCGAATCTACCACTGGACCGAGAAACCCGGCGGGCGGGATTTGCTGGCGTGGCCCCGGCTGGGCCGATGCGCAGGGCCCTAAGTCGCCGCCAGGGAGCGCAAATCCCGCGGATTTGCTAGCGTCGAAGCATCATCGCTACGGCCTCGCCTCACACGGTCTTTCTGCTCTCGCCGGCGAATCTGGGTGGCGTTCGGGCCGCTCTCGTCTTCGATCCGCGCGCGAGCTTTCCCCTCGCGCGTCAGTTGCAGTCGGGCGGCGCGTCGATCGGGGACCTGTTCAGCTTCGTGAGCTCGCTCTATTTCCGCGGTACGCGCCAATCGAAGGCACGACACGACACGGCACGGACCGCGTCCGGAGCGGCTCGCCCCTCGAAGTCGTTCGTACAGCTGAACTTCGTCGTCGTTACGAGCTCTATTTCACCGCTGCCGAGTTGCGAATGAACGTCTCGATCGACGTCAACGCAATCCCCCACGTCTTGGCAGTTTCCGTCATATCGACGGGCGATTCATAGGTTTCCATCCCTGCCAGCAATTGAGACATCGGCCCAGGTAGCCCCGGGACCGCCTGACCTGGCGCGATCCACTCGACCTTGAGTGTCCGACCGAGCACCCGCTCGTAGGCGGCGATCACGTCATGCCACGAGAGCGCCTCCGGTCCGCCAATGGCGACGTATTGATTGCGTCCTGCTGGGTGGTCGACGCTCTTGGCGGTGAAAGCCGCGACGTCGTCGAGCGCCACGAGCGAATGTTTGCGCGTGCCCTCGCCGACGAGCGTGACCGGTTTGCCCTGCGCCGCCGGCAGGCCGACCGCCATCCCCGCCCAGACGTCCATGAACATGTTGCAAGCGAGAACGGTGTATTCGAGGCCACTGCTTCGGAGGTGCGCCTCCGTTTTCGCCTTGGCGGCGAGCAAAGGCACGGGACTATTCACATCGGTGCCGAGGCCCGTGACGAAGCTGAAGTGTAAGACCCCTGCCTGTTTTGCCGCATCGATGAGAAAGCGGTTACCGAGGAGATCGACGGACGCGACGGTATCTTCGCCGCCGCGCAATGCGGAGTTGGCTGTCGTCACCACCGCGTTGACCCCTTTGCAGGCCGCGACCAAGCTGTCGGGGTTCTTGAGATCGCCCACCACGGCGTGTGCGCCGGCATCGACCAGTTCTTGGTACTTCGATGAAGATCGCACCAAAATGCGGACCTGCTTGCCCATGCCGAGCAATCTCCGCGTGACCGCTGATCCGAGAAACCCGGTACTTCCGACGACGAGAATCATGGCTGGCTCCTTCCCCGCGCGAACTTCCACGCGCTCCGATGAGCCGATGATACGCCGCTCACGAGCGTGGCGCTCGGTGACGAACCGCTGAAGCGAACCGCAGCGGGGCGTATTTGCCGCACTCGTCGTCAACTTCGAGCAGCCCCCCGCGGGGGGTGACGCTGCGCGCTTTCTTCCGGGTTTCTCCCTGGGTAGTGACCGGACTTTCTCGTGCGCGAAGGCTCTTCGCTCGCCGAAAACTCCGCGCTGTCGAACG